>Ga0209123_1000913_pt1 | contig 33339 bp, 32 predicted proteins | sample BarGraIncu00431A_FD_184500 | JGI IMG/M metagenome (GOLD analysis project Ga0209123, IMG submission 184500) | Arctic peat soil microbial communities from Barrow, Alaska, USA - Barrow Graham LP Incubations 004-31A (SPAdes) (version 2) | ecosystem: Environmental > Terrestrial > Soil > Wetlands >... | reverse complement strand
ATTAGGCGGAATTTTCTTATGCTCAGTGATCAGAGTACCTGCACCAATAATGCAGTTTTCACCAATTTCTGCATAACTTAAAATAATTGCTCCCATACCAATCAAACAATTACTTGCTATATGGCATGCATGTAAAATAACACCATGGCCTACAGTCACATAATCCTCGATGACTGCAGGCTGCTCATGTATGACATGAATGGTGGAATTGTCTTGAACATTCGTATAGTCACCAATTGTTATGGTATTTACATCTCCGCGAATAACAGTATTAAACCAGATAGAAGAATGGGATCCAATCGTAACCTCACCAATAATATATGCACCATTGGCCAAAAATACATTTTCATGTAGTTGGGGGGTAATTCCGTTATATGGTATTAATTTATTATGCACTCTTATCACACCAATTCTTTAAATTCCCCAACCTCAACGCCCACGTTTTGATAATTCTTTCAATTTAGCGACGCGATCGTCAGTCCTAGGATGAGTGCTGAATAGACTCATCAGCCAACTATTCGTTCCGCTAAAGGGATTGATAATAAACATATGGGATGTGGCCGGGGTGGCTTCTAACATAACTTTCCCCTTCGCATAATACTCAATTTTTTCCAGGGCACTCGCTAGGGCTAGAGCATTCCCTGAGATAATACTGCCAGTTTCATCAGCCTTAAACTCTCGCGAACGGGAAATACCTAGTTGAATCAGCGTTGCAGCCAAAGGAGCCAATAAGACCAGAAAGATAAATTCGACAATACTAGCAATCCCACTACCGTCCTCATCATTATCCCGCCCGAAACCCCAAAATGCTGTCCATTGAGCAATATTTGCAATCATAGTGATGACGCCGGCAATACTAGCCACTACCGTACTAATCAGTGTATCATGGTTTTTTATATGAGCCAACTCATGGGCAATGACTCCCTCAAGTTCTTCCACTTTAAGGGTGCGTATTAACCCTGTTGTTACTGCCACTGCGGCATGCTGAGAATTACGCCCGGTTGCAAAAGCATTCGGCACATCCGTATCAATCATATATACTTTAGGCATTGGCAATTTAGCTTTTTGTACCAACCCGGATACCATTCTAATCAGATCAGAAGCATCCTGAGGAGTCACTTCTCTTGCACCATACATACTAAGAACAATTTTATCACTAAACCAGTAACTGACAAAATTCATCAGCAAAGATATCACAAGCATAATTGTTATGCCTCTAGTACCACCAAAAAAGGCACCTACCGCCAATAATAAGCCTGTTAGGCCCGCTAATAAAGCTGTCGCCCTTACCGTATTCAATTTCCCAGCCCCTCACATATCCACATTAGGCACCGACTTCAGCTTCCCATTCTACTGTAGACAATCTCATAAAACGAAACAATTTGGGCACGGCGGGATTGTAAAAATTCTTCATTCGCCATTGCAAGGGAGGGCGCAATGACAATAACTTAGTTCGTTATACATACTTCATATTCTTTTCTATTAGTAGTAATTAAATTCCTCTTTTACTCACATGTTATTCCTAAAGTATTTGTTTTTTTAACATTTAGCATTACATCGAAAACAGCCCTTATATTGTCCCTATAGAAGAAATAAAAAACCGTCACCAGTTGACGGTTTTTTATCATTTACCAATAAAGTTAGGCACTCGTTTTTTTGCCATTTTTTCGTTTAATCCAATTTCCTACATCCCCAGGCCAATTCTTGATGGGATGACGATCAAAAAATATAAAAATAATGGGAATAATAATGAGGGTAAATACTGTAGACGTTAGGAGTCCTCCGATGAGAACCCACGCCATACTGACTCTTGTTTCTGACCCTTCTGTCATCGCTAGGGCGGTTGGTAGCATACCAACTACCATCGTAATTGTTGTCATAACGATTGGTTTTAATCGTACTTTACCTGCTTCAATGATGGCATCAAAAGCATCTTCGCCCCGATCCATGAGCGTTAACGTGTAATCAAGTAACAATGTACCATTCTTAGCCACGAGCCCATCCATAACCAGTATTCCTACAAGGGAATATAGGTTTATTGTATTATTTGTCATCACTAAGAAGAGTAAAGAGCCAATTAACCCTAAGGGCAGAGAGAACATGCGGATGAATGGCGTTAACAATGATTCATAGAGAATCGCAAGCAGCATATACACCAGAACCAAAGACAATGCTAATGCTTGATACATTTCGCTGAAGGTAGTTTTCATACTATCGGCTTGCCCGGTAAAGCGATAACTCACACCAGGTCCCAAATCACCAGGAGTAATCTTCATACTGATTTCATTAAGCACTTCTTGCAGTGGTCTATCGGTAATATTTGCCTGTACGCTAATAGCCCTTTGCTTATCAACACGGCGGAGCATTACAGGACCTGTACCTTCCTTGATCGTTGCCACATCACCAAGTGATATGTGATGGTTGCCAGCCATGATTGGCAATGAACGAATGTCAGCTGACTTAAAGGCGTCGCTCCCTTTGAGTCTGACGACAATATCAGTATCTTGACCATCATTCGTTGGATCATTGGCATACACACCAGCCGTTGTACCCGCAATGGCAGCACTAAAATCACTGGTAACTTGAGCCACCGAAACATTGTAAAATTTCAGTCTGTCGCGGTCAACGCTAAGCTGCAATTCAGGCATACCCTCGGAATAAGAACTACGAATATCTTTGAGACCATTCATCTGAGAAAGCACAGATTGAACTTGATAGGAAGCTTTTACCAAATTATTCATATCAGCGCTCAGTAACTCAATTTGCACTGGTGCCGCTGACCCGCCGCCACCGCCACCAGAAACACCAGCTACTGACGTCTGAGTCTCGCTGATTCTGATAATGGCATTAGGGAGATTTTTAGCAGCATACGCACGTGCTTGGTTAGTAACGTCCCAGACACTACGGCTGCGATCCTTGCGATCAAGCAGTCTTACCGAAATATCACCCGTATTACTAGTTGGTCTGCCAGCACTCGACAGACAATTGACTACTTCGGGAATTGTCGCCAAATATTGCTCAAGATTCCTAACAACATTGTCCGTTTGATCAATGGTTTGTCCTACGGGCAACTCTACTGAAACCCGGAAACTGCCCTCATCCGTGCGTGGCATGTATTCCGAACCAATAAAGCCTAGTGGAATCAAGGCTACTGTTAAAACAAACAACACTAAAACCGTGGCAACAACTTTTTTGCTGTTCCCTAAGCTCCAACGCAATATGGATTCATATTTTCTAATTGCGCCTTGTTCCATATTATTCATAAAATCCCAAACTCGCCCTTGGGGTTCAACAATGCCATTTTTGAATAACCGGGAAGCTAACAGAGGAGTAAGGGTAAAGGATACCAACATGGAAAATAATGTGGCAAAAACAATGGTCAGTCCAAACTGGCGAAAGAATTGACCCGTCATGCCAGCCATAAATGCAATGGGTAGAAAGACCACTACATCACACAAAGTAATGGCAATGGCGGCCATACCAATCTCAGTACGCCCTTCTTCAGCAGCAATATCCGCTGGTTTGCCCATATGCATATGGCGATGGATATTCTCCAATACAACCACGGAATCATCCACTAGAATACCAATACATAGAGCCATGCCCATAAGTGACATCATGTTGAAAGTAAAACCTGCTACATACAGTGCAAAAAATGTAGAAATCAATGATGTGGGAATAGCAATGAGTACGGCAGCGGTGGACCGCCAACCACGCAGAAAAAGATATAACACCAAACCTGTCGTAAAGAGACCTTCCACCATCGTTCCAAACGTGTTGTGTAATGAACTATCAACAAATTGAGATGCATCGGTAACAACAACAAAGTTATAATCAGGAAATTCGGCTTTCAGCGTCTCTAATTGCCGAGTGGTGGCTTTACTTGTATCGACAATACTGGCATCACTATTTTTATAAACAGACAAAGAGACCGTATCGGATCCATTGGCGCGACTGTAACGAGTGACCCGACTATCTTTTTCACTAATGGTCGCAACATCTTTTAAGGGCACAGGGACTCCATCAGCATTATTTACTTGTAATTTATTGATTTCATCAGGAGTGGCATACTGAGCCAGTAGCCTAACATCCGTTTGGCTTTTATCGCCAAATACAGTGCCGGCAGGGAGTAATATATTTTCGCCTTTTATCCTAGTTATAATTTGACTGAGAGAAAGATTGTAAAAACGCAGTTTATTACTATCAACCTCAACAGCCACTTCTTTATCTCTACCACCATTAAGCGTAACTTCAGAAACACCATCAGCCCTTTGTAAACGCTCTTTAAAAACGTCATTAGCTTTCGTATAAGTATCAGCTAACGGCTGATTGGATGTTACAGCAATTTCGAAAATTGGCGAAGCATTAATATCTCGTTTTACAACAACTGGCTCATCGACACCATCTGGCAATTTGCGTCTTACGGCGTTAACTAACTTAGTCGCATCAATCGACGCAATATCAGCATTAGCTGTAAACTCAAACTCCAAAACAATGTTAGCATTTTCAGGACGAGCAATGGAAGTCATATGCTTCAGATGGGCTACGGTAGACAGAGAATCCTCCAATGGCTTAATAACTTGTAATTCCATCTCTTCCGTTCCGGCACCAGCGTAATGAACGCTCACCGTAACATACGGAGTATTAAGTGCCGGCAGAAGCTCCACGCCAATCCGATTAAAACTATATAGACCAAGAACAACAAACAACATAATGATCATTGTAATACCTACGGGTTTTTTTATAGAAAATCTCGTAATATTTATACTAACACCTCCTAGGAACAATTAAGTTCCATTACTTATTCCCCAATAGCGTTGGGTACGATGGTTGTTCCGGTTTTAAGACGTGATAAGTTGGTAATTGCTACTTGTTCACCCTCATTAATCCCGCTCAGGATTTCCACACCTTTATCATTGCGTAAGCCTAGTTTTACAACGCGTTCCGTGACCTTACTATCACCATCAACGACAAAAACCCGATCAGTACCATTCGTAGATAGAAGAGCCTCTTTGGGAACGAATAAGGTTTGCGGCCTTTGCATTACATCAATATTTGTCCTGGCAAACATACCCGTTTTAATACTATTATCAAGATTATCAAGAGCGATACGAATGGTAAAGGTTTGCGTCGCTCCATCCATAGCTGGACTTATATAAACAATCTTACCCGTATAGCTTTTACCAAGGGATTCGATAGAAACATTCGTAGGCATCCCCATGACAATTTGCCCGATATCTTGCTCGGACACCGCGCAATCGACAAAGATATTACTATTGTCAACAATTGATAGTAATTTTTGCCCCGTCTGTGCCATCATTCCAACTTCCGCTTGGCGGTAGCCTATAACACCAGTTCTAGGCGCGCGTAAAACGAGATCATTCTTTTGATTTTGCAGCGCATCAACCACACTTTGGGCTTTATCACTGGCAGCTTGTTTCGATGCCACAGTCGCAACACTCCCAGAAGCCATTTGTTTCGACCAGGTGTCAAGAGCCGCTTGCGCCGCAGTGACTAGCTGCTGTTGATTATCTAAAGCCTCTTTCGATATGGCTCCTTGATCAAATAGAGTTTTATACCGCCCAAAATTGGTCAAACTATGCTGATAATCAGCCTGGGCTTTCTGATAGCTTGCTTCGAAGCTAGCATTACTTTCAATAGCATCGGCGTTCGCTTGACGCAGGCCAGCTCCATTTTGCGCTAATAATATATTAACATCACTATTATCCTGAATAATTAATTCCTGCCCTTGAGACACACTTTGTCCAAGATCAACATTTACTTGCGCTATTTTACCAGCATATTTAGCAACAATATCCACTTGCGACACAGGAACTGTTTTTCCTGTCAAAATAATATTCTTCATCATATCCTTGTGTTTTACAGTTAGCACATCAACCGCTGGCTTTAAATCGCCTACCCGTTGACCCTTAACGGCCGTTTTAGACTTATAGCCATAAAAACCTGCTAAAAGTATTGCGACAATTCCAATCGCGATTAATATTTTTGTTTTATTGCCACCTCTTAGCAAATTTTGTTTTAAATTTCTGATCTTATTCATTTATTTTTCTCACCTCTCTGTGATTTTCCTGTAAATTCATGTTTTCTTTAATATCAATGGCATTCAAAGACATTCGTTCTATTAGTTCATAGGCATATTTAGTTTCAACAGGAGTAAATCCATCAGTGAGTAAATCCGCCCACTTTTTTAGGATCTCCTTGATTTCAGGTTCTATTTCCCAGCCTTTTTTTGTTAGATGCACTTTATATGCACGCCGATCTTTATTATCAACATGCCTCTCTATATATCCTAACGTCTCCAATTTTGCAATGGATCGAGCAGTCGTAGCTTTGTCGGTGTTAGTAAATTTACTAATCGCATCCTGGGTAATACCATCGCCGTGGAAAAGACACAAAAGACATGAATAATGACCAAGACCAATTCCATACTCATCAAAATATTGATCGAAGAAAGATTGCCCAATTCTGTATAAGCAAGATATCCACTTCCCTATATATGGTTTCTCTGCCACGTGACACCTCCTTAGCAATATCAATTTTCATTGTTACATAATATCATAATAATAGTTGGATGCACAACTATTATTATGATAAAGGTATTACAACCCCGATTTCAGATTATGTTTGCGTCAAAGTAAAGAGCCTAATTATGATAGATTCATTATTGCATACACTTATGACAAAAAGATGACAAAACAATCTAGAAAATATTCTACTTTCATTCAGAGTTCTTATAAGCTCCATAATGCATCTAAAAATTCGCAGTAAATAATACCAGTTTTTTTCTAAAGAAATTCTAAAAATAATCCATTATATTATGTTTATAGCCAGTCAACAACAACGAATTCCAATCGGTCAGTTTCCGTAGAATCTATCAAAAATAAGTTTATATTTTTTTGTAATTACAAAATTTTAGAGGAGGCATTATTGTGAAAAAAACCATCACTACAGCACTTGCTTTGTTATCTTTGGCTAGCACTGCTTTTGCCGCAACGCCCGTAATGGATCTTGCATCTGGACAGACACAACTCGGTTACTCATACGATAATTTGCAGACCAATATTGGTACGCTTGGAGATTTGGGTACGTACCATGCCAATAACTATCAACTGGCTTATGGACTCAGCGACAAACTTGCCCTCACTGGAAATTATCTCGACTCGGGAGCGAGAAGCTTTATTAATGGTACCACAAACATTGATAACTTGAAATTTGATTCAACGGCGATCGGACTTCAATATAAAGTGAATAAAAATTTCGCCGTTTCAGCAGGTAGCTTAAAATCAGAACTTAAATATGATCTTGGTACAGCTTCTTCATCCGAAATTTTTGGTGGCATAGCATATAAGCAAAAATTCGACAATAATCTTGAAGGTTATGCATCCTATCTAAAATCATCTAATGTAGAAGATTGGAAAGCAGGTTTGACCTATAACGTGGGCAGTAAAACTTCTCTTGATGTTGGTTATCACCATTATCAAAATGATGGAGTAGCCGTTAGCGCTAAAGGTGTAGGCTTTGGCGTAAACCACAAATTTTAAGCAAACAACAACTTCAAAAACCAACCTGACGAAAGCCGTTGCTATTGAGCAACGGCTTTTTTTAATCCCTGCAATCAATTAACATCGATTGCTTGACGAGAATATTCCAAGGTTATATGATGGAATTACCATTATTATCACTACTAAGATATACTAAAACAAGGAGGAATCAATATTGCTCGCTAAAATTTTCTTAAAAAAACATTTAATAGTTTTTTTAGCAGTCTGCTTGCCTTTCATGCCAATCCTTCCAGTCAAGAAAGCAGAGGCTGCCAGTTTTGTAGAAAAATTACTCTACTCCGCAGCTGCCGTTACACTCATCACTGCTTACTATAACAATGTCAATAACAACGGACAGAAAGACAGTTTGGCAAACACAAAAAAGCAAACCGGCGTATATGAAAACGAAGAAGCTAAACAACGCATTAAATCTATTGAAAATCAACTTAAAACTTCAGGCTTAATTAATGCTAATTATGAGATTTATGCCAATCCTAAAAAAGAATTTAACGCATTTTGTACACTTGGACATGTGATCAGCATTAATAAAGGGACATTAGATACCCTAGACGATGATGAACTTGCGGTTGTTATGGGTCATGAAATCGGCCATGGGGAAGATAGACATGTTGTTACAGGTATTACTAAAGGCATTAGCCTCGGATTCGCTGTGGACCTGTTCTTAGCCAACAACCAAAATAACACTAGCACTCTCTTATCAACCATTGGTGCCAATTATATAAATAATGAGATGTTCACCATGGGGCAGGAATGGGCGGCTGACAATCGGGGTTTTGAATATGCAGCAGCAGCCGGATTCAATCCTGGCGGAGCAGCAGCCTCCATGGTAAAAATGCGTTCAATGTATGGTGAATTACATCATGAAGGATTTGTTGAAGTCGTTAATCCCAATAATCACCCTAAAACTAGTGATCGTATACATAACTTTTCAGAAAAATTGACTACATACAGTAATAATCATATAAAAGTAAAAAATGAAAAAACCATCCTGATTGATGATAACGAAGTGATCACACCAGCCAAAACCAATCGTTACCTAGGGTCAGAACGGGCCTACCTTATTGCTGGCAATCTTGCCAAAGTTTATCATAATAACGCATTAGCGACTGCTATGGTTGGTAGTGACGGAGCCGTCTACATAGGAAACCAAAAGATTGCCGACATGATGGAAAATGATATCAGTGCAGAGGAACTGTCAAACAAAATAAATGCTATTAACCATGTAGAAAACTTATAGACCATCCCCTTGAGACATAAATACCTCATTCACAAAATTGGTGAATGAGGTATTTATGTCTTTTATGAACCGACAATACATAATTCAATGCCGCTAGCCAGTCTCACCAAGGGATTACCGTGGTGACCTAAGTTAGCTACGTGGCTATTATAGCAGTTTCGAAAGAGTCTCCACATGTTTTTGCCTCAACCATTCACCGATATCTTTCCCAGTTAACATCTTTGGCACAACAACCTCTGACGATAATGTCATGGCAGCTTTAAGGGGGACTAATGCCGGTATGCCCAGTCCTACCCCTTGGGCAATGAGATCAAACTCCTCAACGCTTAGTGGGCCCCGTCTTAGGCCATTAATTGCAGCAACCACCTTCTCTGGACTTAGAGTTTTAAGCAATGATGTTGTGTTACCGACAGCAATAGCCGAGTAAAACCAATCACTAGGTAATGTCATTACCTGATTCCAACGGGATATACTTTCCTTGTCCAGAAGTAAACCCAAAGGAGCAAATCTTAACTTTGTTTTTCCAGTCAATTTTGCCACTGAATCTAACCTTGCCATTCCTGTTTCGAAATTTGCCGCGGACAAGTCCGCAATTTCTCTAAAGGTAATCTGTAATAACTTAGTTTCTGCTAGCACCTTAAAAAAAGTTCCTGGTCGCTGCGCCTCCGCCAAAACTTTTGTCAGTTCGATAAGTATCCGCTCAGTAGGTTCATCAACAAGTTCAGTAGCGACGCCACTGGCCAAAACTAAAGTCCCTGCATCTATTTCGAACCCTAGCCGTGCAGATTGACCAGCAAGACGCAGAGCACGCATTGGATCATCGACAAAATGTTGGCTCGTTGCCCTAAGGATCTTGTTATTAATGTCCTGGACGCCTTTAAAAGGATCAATGATTTCTCCAGTTAGGCAATCCATAGCAATGGAATTCACTGTGGTATCACGCCTAAAGAGATCTTCTTCAATTGTTATTTTGGGTTTGGATGATATTTTAAAACCTTTATAGCCACTACTGACTTTTCGCTCCGTCCTGGCAAAAGCCAATTCGCATTTAACACCATCGATGGACAATCGAAAAACGGGGAACGACTTGCCATACTCTTCGGCATCAGGAAAAAGTTCTTTAAAATTTTTCTTAACCATACCCACTATGCTGAAATCAATATCTTTCGGTATGACTCCCATAAACTGATCACGGACACAGCCACCTACTCTAAACACCCGTCCACCATTAGCTGCAATGATTTCAGCGAAGGATCGTTCTGTTAATATGGTACCATTCATTATATACGCTCCTTCAAATTAATATGATTGTAATAGTCATAACTAAATGTTTCAAGTATATAAATTATTGAATCATCTCTTACTAATTATACTTCTCCTTGCTTGAACATCAAAGAGATATTTCCACGGGAAATATCTCTCTCATGAATAGATAAACTAATTATGGTAATAATATTATTAAAATGAATTTTATGTGGAGTGTCATATGGATAAATTATTAACCGAACGGAACCTTTTAATGGGTCTTACCATTGCGCTAAAAGTAAATGTTATTTGTTTTTTCGCCTCAGTACTAATAAGCATTGGATTGACTTATATAATTACTGGTTTTTGGGATTTTGATTATTTATTGTATTTATGTATATTTTACTGTGTAAATATATCAATGACTCTACTGATTAAAAAATGGTACAAAACTTATTTACAACGGCGAGAAAACTTGGCTTGCCCCATGCCTTAGTTTACCTTTATAGGTACCTTCAAGACTTGTCCCGCAAATATTTGTGTATTATTGTTTAAACCATTTAGTTGTTTAATGGCTTGCGTTAAATCCCTTATGTCATCTCCATCAGTCACATATTTAGTAGCAATACCCCACACTGTATCTCCAGATTTCACGTAAATATCGACATAAGTACCTACATCAAGGTATGGATTGGAACTAGCCAGTGGCGTAATCGTCCATAATGCAATAATTAAGGTCATAATTACTAAAATTTTCATCATATTATGCAAGCACTCCTTTGGAACGTATGTTCTGTTGTTAAATTATAACACAGTACATACGTTCTCTACAAGTGCATTTCAAAATTTTTATCTGTAGTCGTCTTCTCCCACATAACGAAATCTTGGAACTTCTTCCCCATTATACAGTACCTTTTCAAGAAACATTTTCTTCGGTCGTACCCATAAGCCATAATTTCCATATAACGCCCTATATACAACCATAGGTTCTAGACTTTCGCTGTGAGTTGCTTCGCCAAGCACCTCATATGATTTGTTTTTGTAATGACGATATCGGCCTTTTTTGACCTCAAAAATATCCACAAACCAACATCCTTTCACATTTAATTTATATTATCATATTTTATTCCATATATAGCAAAAAATACCTTGCAAAAACTCTGCAAGGTATTTATCTTATTATATATGAGCTTAATAATAATGGTCGGAGCGACAGGATTTGAACCTGCGACCTTCTGCCCCCCAGACAGACGCGCTACCGAGCTGCGCCACGCCCCGACTAACAACATTGATTTTACCTTTTTTTTAATAGGTTGTCAATAATTTATGAAATGTTTTTATTTAGCAATTACTTTTGCACCTTCAGTATCAATATCCATGACCAAATAACGTGCCTTGATATGATTGCTCGCAAAAGCCTGTACCATCCCTGCCCCTATCTGATCACAATGATCCTGAGCAAAGGCGATTAAGCAAGGCCCGGCACCGCTCAGCGCGGCTCCCAATGCACCGTTATCTAAGGCTGCATCAAGTACTTGTTGCATGCCAGGAATCAGATGCTGTCGATAAGGCTGATGTATTTTATCTTCTAAGGCATAGCGCAAATGATGAAATTCACCTTGGCATAAGGCCCCAATGACTAAGGCTGTCCGGCTAATATTAAAAATTGCATCTTTGAATGGGACTGTTTGGGGTAAGACGCTACGCGCGGCATGAGTGGACAAATTAAAATCAGGTATAGCGACCACCATGCTAAGTTTTGCTGGTGGTACAAAGCGCAAATAACGGGACTTATCTCCTTGCATGATACTTGTTGTAATACCACCAAATAGTGCTGGTGCAACATTGTCCGGATGTCCTTCTATGGCTGTCGCCATATCTAAAAGATCATCTTTACTCAAAGTATTACCCGTTGCCATATTTGCTGCAAAAAGTGCAGCTACAATCGCAGCTGCACTGCTACCTAGACCGCGAGACAAAGGGATTTGATTAACCATTTTAATATGAATACCTTGATATGTTGCACCTACTTTTTCTAAAACTGTTCGTATCACTTGGTAGACAATATTTTTTTCGTCAACAGGGATAATTTCTTTTCCTTCACCTTTTACCTCAATAACTAAACTACCTTGCTCCGACAAAATGAGTTCTAATTCATTATAAATGGTGCAAGCTATGCCCACTGCATCAAAGCCAGGACCACAGTTAGCAGTCGTCCCCGGCACACGAACTTTTACGGCAACTGACATACATTTTCTCCTATCTCATCAGATATCATTAACCAAAGTTATCAACTTCTACCCGAATAACATTACATACTTTATTTACTACCGGTAAACTTTCAAGTGTGCTAATCGCCAATCGCAAGCTAAAATCAGCGACTTGGTTAGTAATCAGCACCAGCTCTGAACAATGAGCCACTTTACTTTTTTGGATCACTGAATGTAAACTAACAAGCTGATCACCAAAGGCACCAGCAATCGCAGCTAGCACACCAGGTTTATCCTCGACTAACAATCTGATATAATAAGGGGACTGAGTCTGTGCTACAGGGCAAAAGCTCTTTTGTTCAAAACATGTGCATAGAATCCGGCCATTTGCATGATACTTAATATTACGAGCCACATCAATGATATCAGCAACTACCGCACTGGCTGTAGGCATTTCCCCAGCACCACGCCCATAAAACATAGTTTCTCCTACAGCATCACCTTTAATATAAATAGCATTAAAAACATCATGCACTGCAGCCAACGGATGGGTTGCAGGGATAAATGTGGGATGTACGCGTACATCAATACCACGTTCATCATCTTTAGCAATTGCTAACAGTTTGATTACATACCCTAGTTCCTTAGCATAGCCAATATCAGCTTTGGTAATATTAGTAATACCTTCTACATAAACATCATCGATGGTCACTCTGCTACCAAATGCGATAGACGCTAATATGGCAATCTTGCGGGCTGCATCCAGGCCACCCACATCAGCAGTTGGGTCAGCTTCAGCGTATCCTTTGGCTTGAGCCTCAGCCAATACACTATCAAAATCTAGCCCCTCATTCGTCATTTTGGTAAGCATATAATTTGTTGTACCATTAATTATTCCCACAACTTCACTAATTTTATTGGCTGCCAAACATTGCTTTAGTGGCCGAATGATAGGAATACCACCAGCTACACTGGCTTCAAATAAAAAATCAACTTTATGTTCCTCGGCAACTTCCAGTATTTCTTGGCCAAACTTGGCAACAACATCCTTATTCGCAGTAATTACATGTTTACCTGCCCGTAATGCCCGCAAAATATAATCTTTAGCAGGTTCTATACCACCGATTAATTCAACAACAATATCGATATCTTTATCATTAAGAATATCATCAAAATTTGTGGTAAATTCAGCATCACTACCCACAATTCTGGTTTTATCAAGCTGACGCACCATAATCTTTTTAATAACGACAGGCATTCCAACTTTTTGTAAAATATCATGAGCATTTCTCGTTAGGATCTTTACAACGCCGGTCCCGACCGTTCCCATACCAAGTAAGCCAACATAAACTGTTTTTCCCATTTTCATCCTCCTTTTAGGCTTGGCCTAATATTTCTAACCTTTTTACACCCTCTATCATCCTTACCTTATCCAATAGAGCTTCTAAATCAATCACCAGTTCTGCTGTTTCAATTGAAATCGTAGCGTTGGCTATACCTTGTAATGGTATTCCCTGATTAATCGTAAGCACGCTGCCATGATCATAAGCAATGGTATTGAGTACTTTCGATAAGACCCCTTGCTTATGTTCAAGCAATAAGGCAAGTGTTATTATTTTTTCTTTACTTGCTTCATAAAAAGGAAACACATAATCCTTATATTTGTAATAAGCACTACGGCTTAATTCCATTTTCTCTACAGCTTCATTAATTGTACGTGCTTCACCACGTTTCAACATATCCTTTACTTTAATTGTCTTCTTTATTGCTTCCGGTAATATTTCCTCACGGACTAAAAAAAATACTGCTTTTTGACCAATCACTATTTAACCCTCCCTCAGTATCACACACAAGGATATTTATCTACTCTCAGTAGACATTATAGCATTAGCATATTATTAAAACAAGTATAAAAATAAAAAATTAGCCAATCTGTACAGACTGGCTAATTCCTTTATTCAAAAAATGATACAGATTAATCCCCCACTACCATCATTAACAATTTTTTGGAGCGTATCCCGCAATTTCATTTGAGAGCTTTCCGGCATACTAGAAAGCTTATTTTGAATACCTTCCCGGACTAAGGAGTTCAGAGATTTACCAAACAAATTGGTACGCCATATTTTTTCTGGTTCACCCTCAAATTCTCTCATCAGATAATTAATAAGCTCTTCACTTTGTTTTTCACTACCAATAATTGGTGAAATCTCAGCCTGCACGTCTGTTCTAATCATATGCAATGAAGGTGCAGATGCTTTTAACTTTACGCCAAATCGATTACCATTTCGAATGATCTCAGGCTCTTCCAATACCATTTCATCCAGTTGTGGCGACACAATACCATAGCCAGTGAGGCGTACTTGTTCGAGGGCACCTGCTATTTTATCATACTCACGTTTGGCTACTGACAAATCCTGCATCAATCTGAGTAAATGATGTTCGCCAGAAATGGTAAACCCTGTCAATTCTTCTAATACTTGATAGAATAAATCTTGTCTAGCAGTTATCTCAATGACGGCAATACCATTACCAAGATCCATATCATGTAGTATTACATCTGCTATAAATTCATAGCCTGATAAATCATCAATAGCCCTGTCAATATCTCGCAGTCGCCTTACATATTGGACGACTTCCTGAACTGCCCCATCAAATTTCCCCCGCAGCCAATGCTCAATTTCCAATTCCTCTACCCATTTTGGCAGAGAAATGTTAACTTCTTTTACCGGGAATTCATATAACACTTCTTGTAAAATAGCATAAATATCATCTTGGTTCAGTTGCGCACAATCAACTGGAATGACAGGTACATCATATGCATTCTCAAGTTTAGCAATGAGCTCACGTGTTTCTTTTGTTGATGGACGGCAGGTATTTAATACCACTAAAAATGGTTTTTGCAATTCTTTTAACTCACTAATGACTCGTTCTTCCGATGGTATATATTTTTCTCGCGGCAAATCGGTTACACTACCATCCGTAGTAATCACTAAACCGATCGTAGAATGTTCGGCAATTACTTTTCTAGTACCTACTTCTGCTGCTTCTTGAAAAGGGATCTCATGGTCAAACCAAGGCGTAAGTACCATTCGAGGTCCCTCTTGTTCTTCATAACCTAAAGCTCCATCAACCGCATATCCAACACAATCAACCATTCTGACTCTCACATTAATATTATCTTTTACATTAATTTCTACTGCTTCATTAGGAATGAACTTAGGCTCCGTTGTCATAATTGTTTTCCCAGCAGCGCTTTGCGGCAATTCATCTTTAGCACGTTCTTTTTCATAAGGATCTATAATGTTTGGCAGAACCATCGTTTCCATAAACCGTTTGATAAAGGTTGATTTTCCTGTGCGTACTGGACCGACGACACCAATATAAATATCACCGCCAGTACGTTCAGCAATATCTCTAAACAAATCGAATTTTTCCATTTCATCTTTCCCTCCCCATAACTGCGCTTTATGTAAAATATTAGAGCACGTCATTACGCCGCAGTCATCCCTCCCTTAAAGCAAATTCATAATCAAAAAAGAGACATAGTATTTCAAAAAGTAATTAACTAATAGCAATTTCATCTTTATAAATATATGACATGCTGATAATAATATTACAAAATAAAGAAAAGACTTGGCGATTGCCAAGTCTTTTCTTTATTTTATTACTATTTTTCTTTTTTAATATCAGCGACCATATTACCTAGTTTTATTTTTAATTCCTGTCCCTTAAGTAATCTCCCTATATTAGGTTTATGCCTAACAACAACAAATAGAGCGACAATGATACCGAAATATAAAAACTCAAGTCGCTCGCCCATAAGCCACATAAAAACTGGCACTAATACTGCCGCCACAATAGAGGCTAGTGATACATAACGAGTAAAATATACAATAACTGCCCAGACTAAAAACACTAAAATTGTAACTTTGGGAACAAGTACAGCAATAACACCTAAACCAGTAGCAACACCTCGACCACCTGTAAATTTCAAAAAAACCGACCAATTATGTCCAGCAATAACGGCAATACCACCCACTAATAGTGCAATTGGCGTCGCTAAAATATAATGAGCAAGATAGACGACAATAACGCCTTTAGCGGCATCAGTTAGAAATACCCATACTGCTGGCCACAAACCAAGTGTCCGAAAGGCATTGGTCGCACCGATATTTTTGCTGCCAAACTGGCGTAAATCAATACCATATAGCGACTTACCAATAATGAGGCCATTGGGAATTGAGCCAATCAGATAACCGAGTATCATGATTATTAAATAATCCATTTCACCACTCTCTCCCCTATGTTATTTTTAATCCTCTTCTTTACGTCCACGCACCACCAATTTTAAAGGTGTTCCTTCAAAACCAAATCTTTCCCTGAGCTTATTTTCTAGAAAGCGCAAATAGGAAAAATGCATAATCTCCGGATCATTCACAAAAAAGACAAAGGTGGGTGGCTTAACATTAGGCTGGGTAGTAAACATTATTTTTAAACGTTGACCATGTTGAGACGGTGGCGGATTAATCGACACAGCATCCTCAATAACTTGGTTTAAAACACCCGTTGCGACTCTCATTGTATGCTGCTCAGCCACAAATTTTACTAATTCTGTAATCCGCGATACCCGCTGCTTAGTAAGAGCCGAAACAAACAATACCGGTGCATATTGCATAAACGCTAGCTCTGTACGAATATTTTCAGTGTAACGGAGAGTGGTTTTACTATCTTTCTCCATTAGATCCCATTTGTTGACGACAATAACACAAGCCTTACCGCCATCATGAGCATAACCCGCAATCTTTTTATCTTGTTCTGTAACACCATCTACGGCATCAATCACCATCAAAACAACATCAGAACGGTCAACTGCCCTAAGTGCACGCATAACACTATAACGTTCTACCGGTAGTTCTATTCTGGCTTTACGCCTCATACCTGCAGTATCAATCAATATAAAATGGGTATCATCTTTGGTAAAATGAGTATCAATGGCATCACGAGTCGTACCTGCTACATCACTGACGATAACTCGTTCTTCACCAACTAATATGTTAACTAACGAAGATTTCCCTACATTTGGGCGACCAATGATTGCTACTTTAATTGTTTCATTATCTTCCGTTATTAGTTCTTCATTCGGCAAGTTTTTAACAAGTTCATCAAGTAAATCTCCAATATTTAAGGCATTTGCCGCGGAAATAGCAATTGGATCACCAAGCCCTAAATTATAAAATTCATAAATTTCATTGGCTTTTTGCATGTTATCAACTTTATTGACAACTACGATAACCGGTTTACGAGTATTACGCAAAATGATAGCAACTGCTTCATCTGCAGACGTTAAACCCACCTTACCGTCTACAATAAACAAAATAGCATCTGCTTCTTCAATCGCTAGTTTAGCTTGATAACGCATGGAAGTAAACATTTTGTCTGTTGATTCTAGTTCAATACCACCAGTATCAATCATGGTGAATTCACGATCAAGCCATTCTGCATCAAGGTAAATACGGTCCCGGGTCACCCCAGGCATATCTTCCACAATAGAGACCCTTTTCTCGCCGATATAATTAAATAAAGTTGACTTACCAACATTGGGGCGTCCAACAATAGCTACAATTGGTTTACTCATATCTATTTCTCCTATACATATCAATCTATTCTCTAAAATTCAATACCTTGTCGGGCCTGTATACCACTTGCATAATTATGGCGAACTTCCTGCATTTCAGTGACCAAATCAGCTATTTCAATAATTGGGGGCACAGCATATCTACCTGTCAAGATTATTTCCGGAATCTTTGCCAAAGTCTTACGATCTTCTCGTAAAAATTTTACGACTGCATGAACATCAAGCAACTTACAGGCTATCGCCACATTAATTTCATCAAGAATAATAATATCATATTGTCCAGATGAGATGATGGACTGTGCTAATACCCAACCTTGGGTTGCTAGATTAATATCAATGTCTTCAGGATTTTCTAAATTGACAAAATCATTGCGCCCAACTTGAATGATTCTGAACCCAGGTAGATAGTTGCTAGCTTTGAATTCACCATATTCTTTATTATCCTTCATAAACTGAATCATACATACCTTAAGTCCATGTCCACAAGCTCTAAATGCCAAACCTATGCTAGCAGTAGTTTTCCCCTTACCATTACCAGTATATACTTGAATTAGCCCCAGTTCAGCCATAATATTACCTCCAATTCTGTAACAATTCACGCAAATCATCGGCACCATATGCAGCACGTACAGGTACAGCGGTGTGGCGTTCCAGTTCATCCAATGTCATGTTATCTAAAAAGACCCCTTCACCTTTTCTTAAAGAGGTTCCAGGTATGATAACTCCTGTTCGTACCTCACCAATTTGTGATAAAACGCCAGCTATATCCTGACCCGTTAATAAACCACTGACAGTTATATCTTTACCAAAAAACTTATTTTCAACAGGTATAACACGAATTGTTAAATTGTGAATTTTCACAGCACCTAATAGGGGTTCCAGAATTTTTCGTGCTGATATACCACACACTACATCCAGGTGATGGGGGGTGTGGTAACCAGTTGTCACGATGGATTGCAACTCCCATTCATGCAGGAAATTCCGAATAAGACCGATACCATTTTCTAATTGGGGAAAACCATCATACAAGTCGTATTCAGGTATAGGTTGATTCGCAGCAAGATAAAATTCGTCAGATAAATATACAAAAGATGTACCGCTTTTCTTGCGACACTTTTGTTGCCATTTATTTACCATTGTAACAACACTAAGGGCCCTCTCAGGCGTAAATACTGCTAATGAATAGCAATTTTCTCGATAGCGACTAAGTCCTACAGGAACAATGGCCATGGATAGAACATTAGGATGCAGGGAATATAAATCATTAATAGTTTGTTCAAGTTGATCGCCATCATTGATATCTGGGCATAACACAATTTGAGTATGCATCTCAATACCACTATTAATTAACCCGTTTAACTGCTCCATAATTTTGCCTGCATTTTTATTATTTAGCATTTTCTCACGTAAACTACTATTGGTAGTATGTACTGAAATATATAATGGTGATAAATGGAGTCTGGAAATTCTATTCATATCCTGTGGAGTACTATTGGTTAGTGTAACGAAATTTCCATATAAAAATGATAGTCGATAATCATCATCTTTGACGTATAAACTTTCTCTCATACCTGGTGCCATTTGGTCTACAAAACAAAAGATGCATTTATTGGCACACCGCCGCACGCCATCAAAAACCGCACTTTCAAATTCAATACCTAAATCTTCATCATATTCTTTTTCAATTTCCAAAATTTCCTGTTCACCGTTTTTCTTCTCAATTACAAGTTCCACACTCTCATCTGCCAATGCAAAACTCAAATCAATAATATCTCGGATACTTTCCCCGTCAACTGTGATTAGACGATCGCCAGGTTCTAATCCTAATTGAGCAGCAATGCTATCTGTCATAACTCTTGCAACAATACCGTTATATGCCAACATTTTCACCTCTACTATATATTCCTTATTATTCATCTGTTTCCTGCAAATAAATACAGAGTGATGAAAAAAGCATCACTCTGTATTTAAGGAATCTATACTATTTCCAATAAATACTACAAATTTTAAGGAGACCCTCCTTATATTATGTGAAATTTATTGACCTACGTCAATACTAATCTTTATCTTTTTCATTATTTGTTTTTTTAGGTCGTTTTGTACCTTTGCGCGTCGAGGCAAAAAAGTTAGCAAATTCAGTTGTAGTGAACTGCTTAAGTTTTGCTTTTGCTTCTTTCATACTACCAGTACTCAAGAACAAAAATGCTGCTATACCTACAATAAATAGTCCCAAAATCCAACCCATTGATTTACTAGCACCCGATGGCCCTGCTTCTGTAGTACCAAGTCCAGTTGTTCCCGCCACATTACCAGGGGCAGCTGCCGTTTTCCCTAGCACAGTAGGTACAATATCAGCAAATAGGGCAACACCTCTTTCTGCAGATGCCCGGCTATTGGACTGTGCCCCTACTTCTAGCAACATGGATTTGGGAAATAAATCTTGATTATAATCTCCGCCTTTAGCGAAGAAAATGCCTTTTACCAGACCAGGATATTTTTGATCTGATGCTGCTTTAATTTGTAGGGCATAATCTTCAATTTGTTTACCCGTTGCCCCATACTTACCGACCACTAACTGTACTTTACTAACATCTTGTCCGTTTATGTTGGCACTATATACTTCAGGCGGTACTGCATCACGATGAATATCAAAAATAGCATCTGGGTTTTGTTTTAAAAGATCTACGGCAGTGCGACGGGACCGTTCATAAGCCATATTATCATGAGGATCATGTTTGGCATCAGAATGAATGACTTCCATGCCATTGGTCTTAAGGGCACTGGCAAAAGCATCCCCGACTTTATAAATGCCTCCAGCCCCTAAAATGCTTTCTTTGCCATCCGTCGGGACATAGGACTCATCAGAATGAGTATGATAAATAGCTACTTTGCCGTTAGGTCCTTGTGCATATGCAATACGTGGCTTTAAAATGCTTAACCCAATATTATTAGTCGGTTGTCTATATTGGGTCAGATTCACTTCACCAATAAACTTTACGTGGGCCACCTCGTCTTCAATACTAACAACTTCAAAGCGCTTATTATTTTCTGTGATACACTGATCGCCAACTTGTGATTCCCAGCCAGTGATATAAACGGTAACACCATTCTCATCAACAAAGGAAACATAACCCCGAGCAGCTGAACCTTGAACGTAAGCAGGGGTCATTATACCACACAACAGTACTAGTACTACAACGATTCCCCACAATCTATTCATTTTTATCACCTCTATTTTTCTGATCATTTTCATCAGAATTACTATTATTCTCCTTAATAGGTGTTTTGCTTTTTTTATTGGTATGAGAAATTTCCTTACTAAATTCATAGAGTCCTTCTGGGCGATGAGTACCTAAAAGAGGTCCACCTTGTAATTTTTCCCTAGTTTCTCCAACAAGTTCAGCAATCATTACAGCTACAATACCGGCAATAATCACTACGTCAAAAGCGCCAGCACCTCCAATATCTGTTGTACCAGGAATACCCAGATTAATTATAGTCACCATGTGGATAATATCACTTAATACAATGCCTAAGACCCCACCAATAAAGGCACTGCGACGAGATCGACCGGCTAAATACGCAATCATGCCTGCTGAAATACCATAAATGATTTTAGGATCCAAAAACATATTCTCTGGTTCATAAGGTAAGTAACGGGACCCTAGGGAGACTGTTACAGCTACTAGGATAGTTGCTAATATGCCTCGCACTTTTTCCCCTGTCTCATCGGCTTTGAAAATTAACCACACAGCGAGCATGGCTGGTAATAATGCACCTCCTACATTAATACTAAGTTCTACGGGAGAACTCATGATAGGAATGTCGACAAAGCTGCCCACGATGATAGCTGCAATAAACAATAAAGCCTGCTTATCTGTTAAACGCATTCTATCAAGTATTCTATGGGCGATACCAAAATAAACCAAGACCCCAACCACTAATAGCAACATCATTCCTATTGGCATATTCAAAACAATCACCTCTACTATATTTTATAGCTTATCTTTCCCCCTTATTTCAAAAGTAATACAAAACGTAAAAAAAACATGACTGATGCCATGTTTTTTCCTAGTACCTGAAGAAAGTGTACTACTTTCTAATTCCGTATTGAGTTGTATCTATTCCGCGCGACATCAGCCATTCCTTACTATATCCAGTGATGACCACAGGCACTTTTGCTAAATCCTTGATGTTAGCTGCTCCTGATAATAACATATAGCACTTAATTTCATGCAAAAAGTTATTAAACCAACTCAGTGCATACTCAATATCTTTTTCATGTAGCATTCTGATAATTGGTGTAGCCATACCCGTCGCAGTGCCCCCCAATACCAGAGATTTTATCACATCAAGAGATGTGCGTATGCCACCAGACACAATCATATCCACCTGTTTGGGAAGGATCGACATGATTTCAACGGCACTGATTGCTGTCGGAATTCCCCAACACAAGGTTTCTGGATATAAACTCAATTGACTGCGGGCGGCTTCAATTGCCAAAAAATTTGTCCCCCCCATGCCACCAACATCAATTGCCTTAATTCCTATCTCAACGAGTTGCTGAGCTTGTTCTTTAGCAATGCCACAACCTACTTCTTTTACGATGACAGGAACGGAAACCCGATCAACAATCTTAGCAATATTAGTTAAATATCCTGAAAATTCTCGGTCACCCTCGGTCATAATAAGTTCCTGGGCAACATTTAAATGAATTTGAAGGGCTTGTGCATCAATCATCTCCACTGCTAGCTGTGCTTGCTGCGGGGTAGCATAAGCTCCTAAATTGGCAAAAATAATGCCCTCAGGATTTTTTTCGCGAACAATCTTATATGATTGCAGCACCTCGGGATCTTCAAGTGCTGCGTATTGGGAACCAACAGCCATTGCTGTGTTTGTTAAACAAGCGAACTCAGCAATTTGTCCATTTAAAATTGTAACATCATGAGCGCCACCCGTAATAGCATTAATAATTAATGGGTTCTTAATGGAAATACCCGCAATCGAGCTTGAGATATCAAGCTCATTCCATCCTAAATTAGGCAAACAATTGTGTACAAGCCCAATATCAGCAAACCCACTACTGCCAGGACCATCTGTAAGTGAGAGGGAATATTTTATATGATCTAATTTACGTGATTGGCGCACCCTGTCATCTCCTAATCCTGCAGTTTAAATAGATGAGCGAATTTATCACCCAGTGTAAGACCTGTACCTGCTTGTGTACCTAAATAATCACAATACTCTTCTCGCTCAACATCTTCTTTTGCTTTGCTGATACTAAGAGCAATTCGTTTATTATCTTTATTAATATCTAATATCTTTACAGACACTTGCTGCCCGATACTAACGATTTCTTCTACCTTATTGACTCTCTGCTCTGACATTTCCGAGACATGAATTAAACCCTCAATACCTGGCACCAATTCTGCAAAGGCCCCAAAAGTAGTGATTTTGGTGATTTTAGCTGTTACAATCTGATTGATTGAAAATTGTTCCACAACATCTAGCCATGGATCATTGCCAGCTTTTTTCAAACTCAGGGAAATCCTCTTCCCAGCACTATCAATTTTCAAAACAATGACCTGTACTTCTTCACCAATACTGACAACCTCATGAGGGGTCTTAACACGATGCCAGGACAAGTCTGAAATATGAATGAGTCCATCAATACCGCCGATATCAACAAAAGCTCCAAAATCAACAATACGCCGTACTGTACCCGTTAGAGATTGTCCCACTGCTAAGGTCGCGAAAAGTTCTTCCTCCTGCAGGCGACGTTCTTTCTCAAGCAGAACTTTACGGGATAAGACGACACGTTTCTTTAGGGGATCAACTTCAATGGGCATCAGGGTGAAAGTTTGATTCACAAAGGGTGATAAATCCTCAGTAAAGCCAAGTTCTACCATAGAAGCTGGAATAAAACCATTGATACCAAAAACAGCTACTTTCAAACCACCTTTCACAGCTTCGAGTACCTTGCCTTCAACAGTTTGCTCATCGCGCAGTGCATTTTCCAATTTATCCCACGCTAGAAGTTGATCGGCTTTTACTTTAGAAAGTTGTATGACTCCATCATGAGTCTCAGCATCCAATACATAGACATCGATCACTTCCCCATCACTTACCACGTCAGCCGCATTTTCTACAACTGGATATGAAAGTTCGGCAAGGGTGATAATGCCCTCTGCTTTGTAGCCAATATCAACAAACACCTCAGCTTGGCGAATACCTACCACGGTACCTTTTATAATACTATCTTGCTCTAGGTTTTTTATCCCACTCTCTAATAGTTGATCAAATTCTTTCATTTTTTGATAAACCTCCTCAATTAAATAATCTGGGGTAGAAGCACCAGCAGTAATACCGACAGTTTGTACCCCTTCAAAGTCTTTTAATATTAATTCCTGGGCTATTTCAATATGATATACAAGAGTACCCGCATCACTACATAATTGCATCAAGCGCGACGTATTAGCACTGTTTTTCCCTCCAACTACGATCATTACATTCACTTTGCTGGCGAGCTGAAGCGCTGCTTGTTGCCGCTGTTCAGTAGCTGTACAAATGGTGCGACTTACTTTTAATTCATCGCACTTACTTTGTAAAACGTTAATAATTGCTTGGAAATCATCACCACTAAAAGTAGTCTGTGCCACAACGCCTACTCTGGCAAACGCAGGCAAACCCATTGCTTCAGCTACTGTTTCCACCACCAAGGCTGTATTGTCTGACCATTCTACAATACTTTTAACCTCCGGATGAAGTTTCTCACCAATTACGAATACAGTGTAACCATCATTAAATAATTCCTGAGCTGCTTGCTGAGCCCTTTTCACATGGGGGCAGGTAGCATCGATGATTTTTAGATTTTTAGCTTGAGCTTCGGCGTACACCTCAGGCCCGACACCATGGGAACGAATGATTATCGTACTATTATTATTAATTTGCGATAAATCATTCACAACACGTATACCTTCATCTGACAACCGTTTAACCATTTGTGGATTGTGAATAATCGGCCCTAATGTATGTATCTCACCAGGTTTACCAATGCACTCTTCGGCCATCCCTACTGCCCGCTTAACACCGTAACAAAAGCCGCGATGCTCAGCCATAATGATCTTCATGGTTACCTCTCTTTTAACAAACATGAAATTTCTTGCATGATTGTATTACTGATCTTTTCCATCATTTCTTTATCTGCTTTTTCTTCATTTATAATAATTGGTTTACCAAATTTTATTACAAATTGTGGAAATATACAGCCACCAGTAAATACTTTATTTGTGCCAATTATCCCAACAGGAATGATGGGCGACCCAGCTTTCAAGGCTATCATGGCTATTCCAGGCTCAGGTTTGCCAAGTTCCCCTGTTATGCTACGTGTCCCTTCAGGAAAAGCCCCAAGCATTTCACCATTTTTCAGCAAACTGATCGCATACCTGATGGCTGTACGATCAGCTGTGCCGCGACGTACAGGAAAAGCTTTCAATTTAGTAATAATCCATTTAAATACACCGATAGAAAATAGTTCTTCCTTAGCCATAAAATTAATGGATCGTGTGCAGGCAGCACCAATCACAGGAGGGTCCCATAAGCTTATATGATTCGCCGCAATAATAACGCCGCCACAAGCCGGAATATGTTCTGCGCCAATAATTTTAAAGCGGAAAAACACCTTAAAGAAATAATACAGTAAGACCTTACAAAAACTATACAAAGTTCTGTCGCTCCTCACAAATTGTCAAAATTGCAACGACCGTTTGTTCAATAGAAATAGCGGTCGTATCTAGTAATATGGCATCAGACGCTTGCACCAGTGGGGAGATATCCCGTTCACAATCTTTTTTATCCCGAGCAGCGATATCTCGTGTAATTTCTTCCAAACTAACAATGAAGCTCTTATCTGTTAATTCTCGCCAGCGACGTTGCGCCCGCTCTGCAATTGATGCCGTCAAAAATATTTTGATATCCGCATTTGGTAACACATGTGTACCAATATCACGACCATCCATAACCACACCACCCTGCTCTGCCATTGACTGCTGTAAACTAACCATGGCCTCCCGCACCTCGGCTATTTGAGCAATCTCCGATACAATACAGGAAACTCTAGGATCGCGTATTTCCGCGGTAACGTCATAGTCATCCACAAATACTTTAGTTTTACCCTCAATATAAATGAGCTTAATCCCAATATGTTGGGCAATACTTATAATGCCTGCTGTATTATCCAAGGCCAAGCCATCTTGTAATAATTTCCAGGCTATAGCCCGATACATGGCCCCTGTATCAATATAAGTATAATTGAGACGCTGCCCCACAATTTGAGCTACTGTACTCTTTCCCGCCCCAGCTGGTCCATCAATAGCAATATTTATTTTTTTCATAAGCGCCTCCATTATATATATATTCACCGTAAAATGTCATTATCCTTTTCATGTAGGTTGTGTGTTTTCTTAACCACCCTATTCATTCTTAAATTTTATTTTGCCCACTGGGAAAACCATCTTTGACCCCTCCACAACTAAACCATCCTGTGGCGATGACAATCCGTTATCGGGAACTTTAATAACAAACTGAACTGGCCCGCTCAATGTAGTAGCATCTATTTCAACATAATCGCCATCATATACCGTTATTTTACTATCTCCCTTACCAAAGTCAGCTACTTTTTTACCGTTTACCATAACAAAAACAGTAGGATTATCCGCAGCTTTAATCATTTTAATAACGATTGTTTTGCTACGGCGCAGTAAATTTTGATAGTTTTTAAGCACCGTGGTCTCCTCAGTGATTTGCAGTGGCGTGCCTGCATATAAGGGCATGGCTAGAGTCAGGTCTTCACCTTCCATTTTATCAACCTTCGATAAATACAGTCGTGTTCCCTCTTTTAACAGCAATATTTGTGATATTAATAGCGCCGTAATACAAATTATTATCACACGCATGAATACACCTTCAACATGTGTAATCCATTTATCTTTGGATCTCCTCATTGCTGCCTCCATCTTTTTGCCAATTGCCTTTATTATGTGCCATTTACTAACCCAATTATACGAATTCAGCCCTTATCTCTCAGCAGCACTCTGGCCAGCGACATAACCTGTAGAAAAAGCCGCCTGCAAATTAAAGCCACCAGTATAGCCATCAATATCAATAACCTCACCAGCAAAATATAACCCTTCAACTAATTTTGATTCCATCGTTTTAGGATTAATTTCTTTTACATGTATGCCACCTGCCGTAACAATGGCTTCACTGACTGGTCTAGTACCAGTTATTACGAATGTCAGATTCGTGATCTGCTCTAACAGACGAGCACGTTCTTCTTTAGTGATCTGGTGCACAAACTTATCTGGGTCAAGATGGGCAAGATCAATGATCACATTAATTAATTTCGCTGGTAACAATTCGCCCAGTGAATTTTTGAGTTGCTTACGGGCAAACTTTTCAAAATCTCGTTGAATGCGTTTATCAAGAACTTCCGCCGTTAACGCAGGTTTTAAGTTGATTGCTAGCAAAATTTCTTGCCCCGGTTTGCTATTTAATAATTCAGCCACTTTCTTACTTAATGATAAGATGATGGGGCCGGATAAACCATAATGAGTAAATAACATTTCACCAAATTCATCTGCTACTTCTTTGCCATCAAAAATTATACTCGCTACAACATTTTTTAGTGATAATCCCTGTAGTTCACCAATCCAGCTTTCTCCCACTTCAAGGGGCACCAAGGATGGTTTTAATGGCACAATGGTATGTCCCACCATCTGGCCCATACGATACCCATCTCCAGTCGATCCCGTGGCAGGGTAAGAAGCACCGCCAGTCGCTAAAATGACAGCATCGGCAGTATATTCCACATTATTGCCAGCAAGCACCCCTGTAACGCGGCCATTATGCATAAGAATTCTTTTTACAGCTTGTCCTGTGACGACTTCAACATTAAGCTTTTTGAACGCTTTTCTAAAGGCTTCAATCACATCACTGGCATTATCACTGACAGGAAAAACGCGCCCGCCTCGTTCTACTTTCGTTTCGACGCCATGATTATGTAAAAATTCAATAATATCTTGGTTATCAAAACTATGTAAGGCACTATAGATAAAAGAACCATTCCCCGGCATATTTTTGATAATGGTTTGTTTATCAGCAACATTAGTAATATTACATCGACCTTTACCAGTAATGGCTAATTTCCGACCAAGCACAGCCATTTTTTCTAAAATGGTTACCTGAGCACCCTGTTGACCCGCACTAATGGCTGCCATCATTCCAGCCGCGCCGCCGCCAATTACGATAATTTTTTTCATGTAATCACCTTCTTATATCATACTTTTATCTTTATAGTCTGAAACAAAAAGCCCTTATTATGTCGCAATAAGGGCTTACACTCTTATTTATTTATTAAGGTTGTGTAATTCTTCTACTTCACTAGGGAGGAGATGGCGATATCCACCACGTTTTACACCATCTAGGGTTAAAAAGGCAAATTTAATACGTTTCAGTTGTTTCACATCACAGCCAATGGCCTCAAACATTCGCCGAATTTGACGATTTTTCCCTTCATGAATTGTTACTTTTAAGCTAGTAAGATCTTTTTCCCGATCATACTCCACAAAGTCGATGATAGCAGGTGCTGTCTTGCCATCCTCCAATTCAATACCAATCCTCAGTAAATCAATTTTTTCCTGCAAAGGCTGACCAGTAACCTTAGCTATGTATGTCTTGTTAATTTTTTTACTCGGATGAATCAAAGAATGTGTTAACGTCCCATCATTGGTGAGCAACAGCAATCCTTCTGTATTATAATCAAGACGTCCTACAGGGTATATTCTTTGAGGAATATCACTCACCAATGATGCTACTGTTTTCCGATCTTGGGGATCATTCAAGGTAGTCAGCACAGCCTTTGGCTTATACAGTAGGATATATACAAATTTTTGTCCTTCTATCCGCTTACCATCAACCATAATTTTATCATTCCCTGGCATAACCTTGGTACCCAGTTCGGTCACTACCTTACCATTTACAGTGACTCGACCACTTAAGATTATTTTTTCTGATTCTCTCCGGGAAGCAATTCCAGCTTGACTCATCACTTTTTGCAGACGTTCTAACATAATAAGCTCCTTTACAATTACAATGAATCCTCAATAATTTTTGAGAACTCAATTTGTTGTTTGCACATTCTAATATTTTTATTATCACTTGTTTTTTTCAAACAGCTACCGCAAATGCCTTCACCACAGCACATCGTGGCATTATTCGTCGCTACCATGGGTATATTAACTCCCGCGGCTTGCATCGCTGCAATGACCCCATAATGTTGTTCATCAGGCCCAGCACTTACTAACAAATCAGGTTTTATAGCAAACCATTCTTTGAGCATAGGCATACCAAACTGACGTAGGGAAGGCACACTATGGACCTTAGCGCCCATTTCACCTAATTCTTTATCAATAAAAATTCCTCCGACCTTCCCCGGGGCGAGCATTACCATAACCTGGTTATCATTAAGCAGTAGTTTTGTCGCAAGAGGAAATGCTGGCGCTTGCCCTATACCACCAGCTACTAATATTATATTACGACCTGTAATATTGTCAATCCAAGGTCCTCCTAAAACTCCATTATAATAGGGACCACGCACAACTATTTTATTGTTATTTGGCCCTAAGATTCTGATTGATTTAGGACCAATTGACTCAATACCTACCTGCAGAGTATTTCCCTCTACTTTCATAATATTGATTGGAAAATAAAAAACATCCGGATCACTAGGGCACCGCACAAATACAAAGGATCCTATTTTCTTTAATTCCTCTGCCAGTTCACTGGTTACATTAAATTCAAGTATATATGTATTTTGCCCAATTTGCTGTTTTATAATGAATTCAACTTGTTCTTCCCTGCGTGTTTTTATTGGTTGCTCACTTTGTTGCTGTTTTTTATATTGCCAATGCTGTTCATATAATATACATATTCCTGACCAATTACAATTACAAGTTTCCTCACCCTTAAGGTGGCTACAAAAAATACAATGATTCGCATCTGCAAGTAGACATGGACAATACTTTGAATTGATGTCAATACATTGGGAGATATTCTTGCGCATGTTCATACCTCCTATACCAGACATTCATTATAAACGTCATTTAGCCCAGCATCCCTTACTCGCTCATTTATTTCTGCCCGATTGGTGGAGTATAACGACAGTGATTTCATGCGTTCAAAGTATACAGAACCAGAAAATGTATAACGCATGCGTAAGCCTATTTCTGATTGCATTTGTTCATGAGCGAATGCAATCAAGTCACCCGACGCCAAAGTCCGTGGCAATTCCAAATATTGCATATCCAAGCAGTGACGAACTGCATTATTACCTGCGAGTAACCCTGTGATCACAGCTTCAGTATGACCGACAAGGATTGCTGATTTTTCACCACAACAAAATAAATTTTCGATGGCATCAACCTTTAAGGTATTATCGCAAGGGGCACTTCCCAAATACCTTACAGAATTGCCAATACTTCCAGCATAAGGATCTTCGAAACGAGCCTGCTCTAAACCTGGGATGGTTCGCAGATCTTCGATGGGGAAATAGGATGTCATGAGCTTTGCATGGCCTGTATCGAGTAACACTAAATTCATTGCATATTCAGCTATGGCATATTGAGTACAAGCTTTTTTGCCTAAGGACCCCATTTTTTGCAATTTTTCTGGAACCGGTAAAATAAAGACACCGTCACTTTCTAATTTATCTCTAATTTCCTGGCTCAATGAATCTTTATTTAATTTACATGATCCACTCATCGCGCCAAATGACCCATCAGCTTTCCGTCCCATTATCTCTTTTGCTCCAGCTTTTGCAGTAACGCTAACCCGCGGTCCAAAAGAAGGACAGCGAATCACACACATAGCGCAACCATTACCATATGTAAGACAGTTGCCCATCGGCCCTGCTGTACCGGTTGCATCAATTACTACGTCACATTTTATTTCCTCCCCACAGTCTACGATGAGCGCCTGTATTTTCTTACTGTATTTTAATACATCGACCACTCTGGTTTTAGTTCTAATCTCAATCCCATAATTTTGCAATATTTTTTTTACTAAGGGCTCCATGGCTGTTACATCGTAAAGGGATGCATGGTTGTGTCCAGGAAACTTAATATCTTTATGGCGAGCATTGGCATCCATAGCAACAAAAAGATCTCCACCTCCCATAGCGATAGCTTCTTCCGCCCCGGTGTAGCGTCCATTATTGCGAAATATCCCTCCGACCAAACCAGTACCCAGTAGTAAGTCGGTACGTTCTAACAAAAGCACTTGCGCTCCAGCTTTAGCTGCCGATAATGCTGCAGCACATCCTGCCCAGCCCCCACCGACCACCACCACTTTTATCATAAACATCCCTCCATTTAATTTTCCTATTACACTACAGTGTATTCCGGTCAATAATTAATGTCACTCCATGACAAATAAAAAAAAGACTTGGCTTACGCCAAATCTGCAGAAAAGGATGTTATCGAACAAAGGGATTATATCGCTGTTGAAGCAACCTATGGCTACTTTTATTTAAATAATTGCTGACAAATATAGATTGAGCCTAAAAAACCAATCATATCTCCTAATAAACCTACACCAACAGAATAACGAGGTTTACTTATACCAACAGCACCAAAATATACTGTTAAAATATAAAATGTAGTATCTGTACTGCCTAAAATAGTGGATGCAATACGCCCAACCATGGAATCAGGACCATAAGTATTAAGTAGCTCTGTAACAATACCTAACGAACCCGTTCCTGATAGGGGACGCATCATCGCTAGAGGAACCACTTCTGATGGTACACCTAATAATATTAACATCGGTTTTGCATACTCGATGCTGACATCCAGCGCCCCCGATGCTCTAAAAATATTTAACGCAACCATCATGGCTACCAAAAAAGGCATAATGCGGATAGCAGTATAAAAGCCTTCCGTTGCCCCATCAACAAAAACCTCATATACATTAACACGACGAAAATAGCCAATCACTGGAACAATTAACAAAACTGCCGGTATCGCCCAGACCGATAGTTGTTCGCAAATTTCAGTAAACATCTGCGCTTACCTCCTTATACGAACGTGATAAATCATGCGGCAAATACGATCAGCAATAATGACACTCACCGTTGCCATAAAGCTCACCAACAGGGTCGCCCCAACAATTTCAGTCGGATTGACTGAACCGGCTGCTGATCGTATCGCAATAATAGTAGCAGGTATCAGTGTAAATCCAGCAGTACATAACGCTAATAAAGTACACATGGCGTCTGTGGCTGTATCCTTTTTAGAATTAAGTTGTTGCAAAGCTTGCATGGCCTTGATGCCAAGGGGTGTGACAGCATTACCCATTCCCAGCATATTGGCGCAAAGTGTCATGATAATTGCCCCCATTGCTGGGTGATTTTTCGGCACACTGGGAAACAGAAAAGAAATTATGGGGCTTAGCAAACGAGCCATTAGTCTCAAAAGGCCTGCGCGTTCTGCGATTTTCATGATGCCTAACCACAAACACATGACACCAATAAGCTTTAAACATAAGGCAACTGCCCCTTCAGCCCCATTAATAGCGCTCTGGGTTACCACATCGATCCGTCCATGGACACCTGCATATACAATCCCTGTTACCAATAATAACAGCCAAATTAAATTTATCATCTCATCACCACCCCTTATGAGGTTATGATTAATAGGCTACCACTAGAACAATATCGATAACGTTTACTGCTTAGTGGTAAAAAGCGCAAAAAAATCTTTTACTTTTTGCACTAAGATGTTAAAAAAAGATTTTCGTTCACTATTTTCATCGGCCAGCAAATCAACTGTAGCAATCTCCTTATTTTGATAAAGCATTCTAACCACGCCCAATTTCTGACCCTTTAACACCGGTGCCTCCACCTTACTCGGAGCATCAATTACAATGCTAAACTCAGATTTGTCATTTTCAGATATGGGTATTACCAACTGGGTGCTAGTTATCAATTTAATGACTTCTGATTTACCATTTACAACTCGAATGGTTTTTAGGATGTCAGCTTGATTAAAGATAGTTTCTGGTGTTACCTGGGCAAAGCCATAATTGAGCAGTGCGATAGAATCATCCCACATCGTATCACTGTCTAATACTACAGCAATTAACTGTATACCATTACGTTTAGCACCTGATACCAAACAACGCCCCGCTGCATCAGTATAACCGGTTTTTACGCCATTTCCACCTTCATACAACCATAACATTCTATTTTCATTATATAAATCACGACCATAATCTACACCTGCCCAGGGGATAACTTTGTGCTTGGTATTGACAATTTCCGTGAATAAAGGTTTTTGATAACCATAAGCCGCAATACGTGCCAGATCATGAGCT
>Ga0209123_1000912_pt1 | contig 33378 bp, 27 predicted proteins | sample BarGraIncu00431A_FD_184500 | JGI IMG/M metagenome (GOLD analysis project Ga0209123, IMG submission 184500) | Arctic peat soil microbial communities from Barrow, Alaska, USA - Barrow Graham LP Incubations 004-31A (SPAdes) (version 2) | ecosystem: Environmental > Terrestrial > Soil > Wetlands >... | reverse complement strand
TATTATATTGCTATTCGCAGGCATTACACACGATGCAAATAGTGTCAGCTTATCCGGGACTTTGCCGCCGAAGCCGAACAGCTTCCACCACTTTTGACCTGTCTCATCTGATTGGGTTCGAAGAAGCTCATGGATAAATGTCGCATAAGCGATTGCTTGCTTGATCGCATCTTTCGGAGGTTCACTTTTCACATTCTCGTCTTTTAGTTCCATGATGCAAAGATTAGTGGCCTTCCCGCCTTTTCCGGTGCGGGTCAGAATATCAATACCGCCGCCACGAATACCGGAATACTTGACTGCCTTGTGATTGCTGGCACTAAGAGGCGTTGGCATCGGAAATCGTATTTTCGCAATTTTGACAGGCTGAATATTGGACAGAGCTTTTTTACTTGAATGAGACTCAGAAAATTCTGATAGAAAAAGGCTCTCAAATCGATGTTCTTCGTTACTCGGGTTAAGACCGGTGAAGTCGATATGCTTGTTCCTATCTTTAAAAAACCGCCGGAACTCTTTGGCCTCTTTGCCTCTCCAATCAGCGCCGGTCAGGTGAATATCGCAATGGAAATATTTCAAATTATTTTCATTGTACTTTGCTGTGTTCAGCACAAGATCCTTTTTGCTGATCAAGTCAGCAACAGTCTGCCCTAAATAGCGCAGTTCAAACTGAACTTTGTTTTTGGCCTGTTTGGAGTTCGAGACATTGATATATAATTTCAACGGATCCCATTCGCGGAACGTCTTTCGAACCGATATAATATTGGCTCTATTTGCTTCTATTTCATTTGCATAACCGGCATAGCGTGCCTTCCAAATATCCTCCTGCGGCTGATTCAGAAGAGATAATACAGAGGTAATGACTTCTTCGAATTCATTTTGCAGAATCATCTTATGCAGCTCCAAGGACGCGTCTTCTGACTGGGTGAACAAGTTATACCGAGTGCCGCTCATCGTCACAAGCTCATCGCTTACTGTATTACACATGGCAAGCGTCGTCTCACCGACAAAAATAGTCCACCAAGGCAAGTGCGGTGTTGCCTCATTAGCCATATTTTTATTATCATAAAAGGGAAATCGGGCAGCGCTGTCATCAAGATGTGTACCGTATGATTCATCGTACCAGGCAGCTGCAATACAACATGAGTTGAATCTCTCATCAAGCAGAAGATCTCTTAGAAACTGTACACATGCCACTTTTCGCACAGGTGCGGGTGCAAGAATATATCCACAGTTTCGGGCAATCTCTTGAAGGAGCGATTCCTTGTTTTTCTTATATCTCATAGGATATGAGGATATAAGTACTGCAGCCGTTTTGATGGATTCACCATGCAGATTAATCAGTGTCAGCGATTCGGTATTGAACGGTTCTGCTGCAGGTAGCAGCGCCAGGCAATCATATTGTCCGCTGCAGGGATGCATCTTCATTATTTGCATCGGAACACGGCTTCGAGACATGATATTTTCTGCAATGTCCCATGCTGCATACTCATTCTTTCTCATGATCATTGTCCTCTTTCCTGTCTTGATACGTTGAACCAGCAGATAAATAGCCTTGCATCTAATAATATTCCAATTTGCAAATTATTATATGAATTTCAAAATTATTTAAACCAATTTCGGTAATCCTTGATCTCCTAAGGTTTATCCGATATTAGTTATGCACAATATTCTGTCCCATTTTTGTCGCATCAACTATTTATTCTCTACCGTCTTTATTTTTTTACTAATTATTATGAGTTTTCCAGAACATTTGTTCTTGACAATGTCTCCCTCCGCCTCTAGAATATGACTTAAAACGAACGAACGTTCGAGAAAGAACAGTATCCAAATGTAAAATTGAGGAGGGGACCGTAATGGACAAACCAGACATGAACCTGGACAAGATAGTTTCCATTTGCCGACTGGAGAAGAAGCATAATGTGAAACTGTACCACCAGACCAAATTGTTGCTTGAATTGTACCTCAAGGTTGTCTGGAGTGTCGAAAACAGCCTGTACGATCTCGAGTCGACGGCCACCGATTTCGGAAGCCAGCGGATCCAGGATCTTCTCAATTATTTGGACCTGGATTTTGAAGGTGAAGTGGATAAAGGCAAGATTGAAGACCACCTCAAAAGCATTGCAAAATCTAAAGATTTGGTGTTTTTGATTGACCAGGCTATGATGAAATTGAATGATTATCCGAACGGCGGAGAGTTATTTTTCAATATAATCAATCGCAAGTTTATCCTGAAGGATTTATATTCGGACACAGACCTTATGGATAGTCTGGATCTCGAGAGAACCACCTTCTATAAGCGCAAAAAGGAAGCTATTAACATGCTGGGCACAATTCTCTGGGGATATGTCATCCCCGGTCTCGATCATCCTGATGGGCTCGTATATGTTGCAGACGAACCGGCTGCCTATCGCGTCCCTTCATTGTGGCGAACGCAATGCGAACTTGGCACGAACCCAAAGTGAACGTATGTTGTACCTATTCTGAATATAATCAGAACTCCAATGCTACTGTATGTGAACTTCAATAGAGCTACACTAATCATAGCCGGTAATAGGTTTTGAACGGCCCCATTTATCAGACAACAAAAATCTGATGAACGGGGCTTTTTTTATGCCCTTTTTCGGCTAATACATTTGACCAACGTGTGAGGGGTCGTCCAGAAATGGTCGGCCCCTTTTTGCGTTCGTCGGAAAGGGTAGCTATATGAAAAATCGATCTCCTCCCTCCTTCGTCTGATTTTGCCCGATGCATCAGCAAATCAAATGGAGGAAAGAAAGATGAAAACAATCAATCTCAGATCAGAATATCCGGAACTCTATCACAGAGACATGTTTGTAGAAGTTGCAGATGAGGTAGCAGATCTTTTGGATCGGCTGCATCGAGAATCAGAGAGTCAGACAAGAAAAGATCGTCGTTATGGTGTTGATGTTGTCTGTATTGAGGAAGACGACGAGATAAACATCAGTACCTATCCTTCTCCCTATCAGGAATGTGTCTTGCAGGAACGACTGGCGGTTCTCTATCGAGCCGTTTTTTCTTTGCCTCTGGAACAGCGGCGGCGCGTCTATCTTCATTACATTGCTGGAGTAAGTCAGACCGATATCGCGATTGCTGAAGGAGTACGTTTTACAGCAGTAAACAATTCCATTTCACGAGCATTAAAGCAATTGCGAAAAAATTTGAAAAATTATTGCTGACCCCCGTGGAGATCACCCCCATTTTTGTCCTTAATATATGAAAGGCTTTTTTCTGAAGGCCTTGCGCACCTCGACAACTGAATATACAGCACCACAGGCACCATTCCTTTTCGGGCGCAGATGCGCAAGCGACGTGGGAAGATGCGCGATGACAGTCCTCTCCCTTTTGAAGGGATTATGGCCGGACAGGTTTTCCGGATCGAACAGGACTCGAGCGATTATTTCTGTCCCAGAACTGACTTGGCAGGTCAGATCGCGATGAACCGGGAAGGTCAATAATGATACGCCTTCGGCAGGCCTCCACGTCAGTGAGGTGGGTGTCGGCCCGGATTGAAAGCAGTGAAGATCCCGGCCCAGGTCCCGTGTTGGTCCATGCTACGACCAGTCTGTGGTGTTCCCTTTGTGTCGGGGCCGCGAGCCGCAAATTCGATACAGTCAACGGTCTTTCACCTGGCTTGACGCCAGACTGTGCGGCAGACCGTAAACGCATAGGATGAAGAAATTTCATCCCTGTGGGTCTGCCGCATTCCTGTGGTGTTAATCACCCCATCTTATCGAAGTGAGGTACTTTCTATGCATGTAAAAATGGAATCCCCGAAAAAATCACTCTCCTCTGCCCATGACTTCATTGATCTTCTTTTCCTTGACCTTCTCCCCCATTATGGTAAACCGGTCCGCGAATCGCAGGTGGAGCTGTCCCATCAGATGCTTGATGCAATGGTCGGGCGACAGATTGCTCTTTGTGAAGCTGGAGTCGGTATCGGAAAAACATTCTCCTATCTAATCGCTGCCATTTCTTTTCACCTCTATGTCCCCGTCGAGTATCCGATTCTCATGACGTATTCACACTTGAACGACTTTAGTTACCACACACCGCTTTCCATCGTGATATCAACGTCCAGCATCGCATTGCAGCAGGCTATCGTGGACGAATACATTCCTTTCCTCTCCCAGATCCTTTTAGAAAACCGCCTTATCAAAAGTCCGCTGCAGGCTGTCCTTCGAAAAGGGAAAGGCAATTATGTCTGTGAGACGCGCCTGATCCGTCACCTCGAAAACAAAAACCTTCCTCATCAGAATCCGACAGAAAAAGACGCACTCATTCGTCTTCGCGTCGGCAACATCGATTTGGGTCTGACAGAAAATGTTAGTGACTACGACCGTCGGCATATCTGCGTTAGTGGAAGCTGCGGCAAAAACTGTCCCCTGCAGTTTGCCTGCCGGTATTCACATCACCTCATGGCCGCCAAATCACCCGCGATCCTTTTTCAGGTCTGCAACCATAATTACCTTCTGGCTGATCAGATGCACCGTCAATGCGGCAAGTCGCCCCTCCTGTCTAACTTTAAGGCCGTCATCATTGACGAGGCACACAAGCTATCCGAAGCCGCTCGGCAGATGTATGGAGAATCTCTGGAATTGCCGGAACTCGACGAAATCGTGCAGTCGGCAATGCTGATCAATACTCTGTCCAAAGACTGCATGATCCGGCTCAATAAGCTTCTTGATCACAGCCATCAACTCTTTGCGCATCTGGATCAGGTCATTCAGTCCACCGATGAAGAGACTCTCAACAGTGTCGACTTCGATCCGACTCACGAGACACTTTGCATCATGCAGTCCGTCATCAATGATCTCCAGCATATCGACGCCTTTCTTCTTCACTCCTATTCCAAAAACCTCAAGCACCAGATCGCCAAATTGATTGAGAAGATCCGTATCTTCCAGTTTCGAAAAGATGCTTATGTCTATTGCATTCGAAGAAACGAACGCGAAAACCGACTTTCTCTGGAAGCCATGCCCTATGACGGCAGTCAGCATCTTTCTTCCGATCTTTGGAACAGTCAGGTCCCCTATATCCTGACATCCGGCACGCTGGCCATCCGGGGCGACTTCCAACGAACACAAAATGTTCTTGGCCTGCAGACCGGAGCCGGTTCGCGAAGACTAATTACATCCTCTGTCCCCTCTTCCTTTGATTATGAGAATAACTGTCTATTGTATCTTCCTGCAGAGATCCCTCTTCCGGACCTTGATAGTTCAGAATACCTTGCCGGAATAACCGAGCAAATCCAGAAGCTAGTCTTGGCAACACATGGCCACACTCTTGTGCTCTTCAATTCATACCGGCTGATGGGAAAAGTGCGGGACACCCTTCAATCCGATACTCTTCCGTTTCCTATTCTGGTAGGCGACAAAGATCTGCAGATGATCATCCAAAAATTCAAGAATGCCCCCAACGCCGTTCTCTTTGCGACCGGTGCCTGCTGGGAAGGAATGGATTTCCCTGGAGATATGGTCTCCTCTCTGATCATCGTCACACTACCATTTAGTGTTCCGGACCAGATCCGCCGCCAAGAACAGCTGAAATACCCAACTCTTACGGACTACATTCTCTCATCCGTCGTTCCGGACATGCAGCAGAAGCTTCGCCAGGGCTTTGGTAGAGCCATCCGAACAGAGACAGATACCTGCGTCATCAGCATCCTCGATGCACGAGGCATTCAAGGCGGCCGATATTATCACCATGTCCTCGACGCACTTCCCACAATGCCAGTCACGAATCGAACAGAAATCGTATCCGAATTTATACGCGCGGTCAAAAAGCCATCCTATTTTTCCTAAATCACTTATTTCAAATACTCAAGCAAATCAGCAGCAAACAAATGATTTTTGAAAAGGAGAATTTTATGAAAAGAATGAGAACAATCAAAGGTGCTATTGCCGAAATCAAGAAGGAAGATCCTTATTCATGCATTACAGAACATTTTCTTCGACAGCTGATCTGGCAAGGCAAGTTACAGCCATGCAAAGCAGGCAACAAAAACTTGATAGACATGGACGAGTTAATAGATTTTTTGGGAGATCACGCTAATTCAACACCGACTGTATCGTCAGTTGAATTGGAAAAGCTTACTCCAATTCCATTACAAAAATCACTGCATGCTCAAGCGCAAAATCAAGTACCACAAAGAGTAAGAAGGGTCCTGGATTATTCAAGATAGGAGGCGTCTTATAAATGGCAAACGCTTTAAAAAGAGGCAGTTCTTATCAGATTCGTGTAAGCATTGGCAGAGATTCAAGCGGTAATTACATATATCGGAAAATGACGTGGACGCCGTCGCCTGGTTTAACAGCGAAAAAGGAGGCGGCCGCACTGGAAGCTGCAAAGATTGACTTTGAGCGCTTGGTAAAATCCGGTCAATACCTTATAGACGAAAAAATGACACTGTCCGAGTTTACTGTCAACCATTGGCTTCCCCAGTATGCTCAACCAAATCTAAAGCCAAAGACATATGCTGATTATTGTGAATTTCTTGAAAAGAGGATATTGCCGGCTCTAGGTACAACACAGCTCTCAAAAATCCAGCCTGCACACATCATCAACTGGCTCAAAGCATTGGATGAGAAAGGTATGAGAAAAACAACTCGCTATAGAATGAGACCGAGTATTCTCCTGCTTTTAAAAAGAAACCACCTCACGGCTGAAACGCTGGATCTTGCATCGAGCACAAATACCAAACTTCGCAGCGGTTGTCCGGTGGCTGCCGAAGTTGCTCAAAAAGTATCAGCGGCCCTTCATTTACCAATCCGAGAGGTTTTCGAATCGTTGAAAGATGAAAGCAGTCTGTCGGAAAATACAAAGGGTAATTATTTCCGTTGCCTTTCCTCCATTCTCTCAACCGCAGTTCAATGGCAGTTCATAAATGAAAATCCGTGCAAACGAGTACGAGCGCCTTCTCAACGAGGCCGTGAAATCTCTCACATGAATATTGATGAGGCACAAAAAGTCTATCAGGCTGCACTGAATTATCGTGACATCCGAATTAGTACAGCGATCATACTCTTACTGCAAACAGGCGTCCGTGAAGGCGAACTTGCCGGTCTTGAGTGGAAAGATATCGACTACGATAAAGGTGAAATCCACATTCAGCGTAATTCTCAGTATATTCGGAAAATTGGAATCGTTACGGGATCCACAAAAACCAGAAGTGGAAACAGAGCAATTTCCATCGCTCCCGATCTGATAGATCTACTGCAAAATTACAGAACATGGCAAGATGAGGAAAAGAACCGGCTAGGCGATCAATGGCAGAATACAGACCGGCTCTTAACAAAGTGGAATGGATCCCCAATCAATAATCAGACCATTATAAAATGGAATAAGAAATTTCTGCAAGAAGCAGGTTTCAAATACACCACGGTTCACGGATTACGACATTCTTTTGCAACTTTGCAAATCGCCGCCGGAACCGATCTGCGGACAGTCTCACAGCTCCTCGGCCATGCAGATGTTTCAACTACGATGAACATATACGCTCATTCGTTGAAGACATCAGAAGCCGCAGCGGCAAATAGGATCTCCAAGATGCTGCGAGGAGAGGAGCGATAATTCATATCAAAAAACTCGATAAACGATTTTTTACAGTTTTTAAATTTCGTTATTATTGTAAAAGGTTCTTCAAATTGTCTGTTATGATCAATTGTGTTTCATCGATTGTTTTTCCCCAAATCCCACTCAAGTCATCACATATACTAAATGCCTCCCAAGGCAGAATAGGTTGCCCATTATTTGTGGCAAATGGTCTTCTTGTCTCTACTACTTTTTTCCAATGATTTTCCTGAACCCCAACTGCTTGTACCAGCGTAATGTGTCCTTGTGCTGACTGAGTTGCCTGCCCGTAGTTTGCCGGGTATACTTGTCAATAACATTTTAATAGGAAGGCGAAAGCTCTGGGTGTTGTAGTCCTGTTATGTTGACGGCTCCTTCTATATCTTCTCTCTCCACTCCGGATCTAGCCGCGCAATACGATCATCATGCAGTCTTGCTCGGCCACAATGATAATTCCACCAAGCACAGTGCCAAGCGGTATAAACGTATTGCATGAAGCTCACAATCTTAGCAATAGCTTTATACATCCTATTTAAATAAATCTCCCATCAGCTTATTTATTTTCCGAGAACGTTCATCAGTACTTGCTACGTCAATCGTAACATCAATAACGGATCCTTCTTTGGCTTCCAAAGGAATTGCAATTCTGGGAATGTTTGAAAATGTCTTATCTTCTAATTCTACTATGGCAAAGTCGCCCTCAAATCGATCAATTATATATTTCATACTGGGTGCCTCTCTTATTGCGGTGGGTTGCATTTGCTGCATGGCTTCAAACCTTCAGCTTTTGCTTCTGACAACGTGATTGGAATCTTGCTTTTACTTAAGCTACTACAATCATCATTATGATAGCAGGATCCTGTATTAGTTTTATATACTATTACGCCGTCATCACCCTGTGCTGGTGTTGCGGTTGCCGCAGCAGTTGTTGCGGCTACGGTCGCGACAGCAGTTTCTGCTGCTTTTGTGGTTGCAGTTGGTGCAGCCGTTGTTGGCTTGGTTGTGACTGTAGGAAGAGCGAGAGAAATTGTTACGCCAATTGATTTTAGCGTTACGGTGGATCCGTCTGATTCCAATACTATTGTTCCATTTTCATCTGTTCGATATACTTTTGTGCCAACGTCTGCAAGTCCTTGTAAAACTTCTTCGTCCGGCAATCCATAGGAATTGTCCATACCCACGCTGATTATAGCAATATCCGGAGACCACTCTTTATAAAGAGCGTTCGAAAATGCTGTGCGAGAGCCGTGATGTGCAACCTTAACAACGTCTGCGTCAATACTGAATGTGCTCTCGGGAGCCGTACCCGCGTCCCCAAGAAATAAAAATGTCTTGCTGCCATATACAATTGAAATTACAGCCGACCAGTCATTTAATTCATCATCATAATCGCTGCCCACTCCAGGAGATAAAATATTAATGCCAGGAGCAATTTGCACTCCCGCTTGAGCAGTATTTATTGAATATCCCTTGTCCTGGATAGTAGTCAAAAGATTTTCGAAGGCCTGGGTTGTAGATGCTACTTTAGGCATATAGATTTCGCCGATTGCGAAACTGTTAATTACTTCTGCCATTCCACCTATATGATCTTCGTGAGGGTGCGTAGCAACAAGGTAGTCGATTGTACTGTAACCAAGATTTTTTATATAACTGACTACGTTGGAGCCATCTCCTTTGTTGCCCGCATCGATCAACATCGTTTTTCCGTCAGGAAGCTCAATAAATTCTGAATCGGCTTGCCCAACATCAAGATAGTGAACTCGTAAAACTCCCCCACTTACAGTTTGCATTATTGTTGTTGCAGATGTTTCTGGCGAAGTGGTTTCAATAGGAGCGGTTGTCTCAATCTCTGTGGCTAATGGAAGCGTGGATTCGGTAGTGCTTTCTGTCTGCATTGTTGTCGTTTTTGGGGTAGTTACAGATGATGTTATTACTGCAGACGTGTTGCAGCTGGACATGCCAAGTGCAGGAAATAATACAAGTAAGACAATCAAGATTGCAACAGGCTTTTGATACCATTTCATATTTTATATGACCCCCTCAATACCATACACCAAGCAATATTGAAATCATTATATACCAGTTATAAATTGGCAACAATCCCCCAATAATCACTTATTACGCACGCTTCTTATGAGTGGGCGGGAGTCCAGGGTGTACAGCAGAACAAGAAGATTCTGGATGATGCGTTAACGCGGTATGTGATTGAGCAGGAATTAATCTGAATGAGAAGGCAGTCTTCGGGCTGCTTTCTTTATGTTGCACTTAGGACAGTGTTATCAGCAGCTGAAGGACATTTTGAGTCAGCTATTGATGGACAAAATCCGTCGGCACAAGCACCCAGAAGCCAAATGGCAATCACACGTGATACAATAGGAGAAACAGTCTGGAGGGAACGTTATGAAACGAGATGAAAACCTATTTTTGGCAAAGAAGTTGTTTGTAGAACTTGTTTTCAACTCCGCTTACATCGAAGGATGTAATGTTACTTTTCCGCAAACGCAAACAATTCTCGATGGTGCGGTTGTGAACAATGTTGCGGTCAGTGATATTCAAACCGTGCTCAACCTTCGCGATGGATGGAAGTATGTTTTGGGTCATATTGATGATGATTTGAACGTAGATTTCATTTGTAAAGTGAATGAATTTGTATCAAGAAATGAGAGTCTGGATTGGGGCGTTCTACGAACGGGGTCCGTTGGAATAAGTGGAACTGATTTTGAACCTGCTGTGCCAGACAAAAACGACGTCACACAGGAACTTCAAGAAATGAAGAAAATCGATGATCCCGTGGATCATGCTCTGCACGTGTTTTGTTACGCAGTCAGAAACCAACTGTTTTGGGATGGAAACAAAAGAACGGCAACAATGATTGCTAATAAAATACTTATACAGAATGGCAAAGGTTTATTGACGATTGATTCAAAAAATGCCGGAGAGTTTAATCAATCACTTCTGCACTACTATGACACCAATGATAAAGCCCCATTACTTGCTTGTCTGAAAAAGTGCATCAAGGTGATGGAGCGAAATGTATCTATGGAAAAAACAAAGAATAATTCGGAAAAAGAAGAATTCGAAAGATAAACCAACGGATGGATAGATAAAGATACTATTTTTAGTTTTTGTTCTTTGTGATTTGAGACAAAACGACATAGAGCGCGCACGCTTACTTAACGTATGTATCAACAAGTCCAACAAACGTTTCAACTTCTTGGAATATTTCTAGTTTAGGAAGTTACCACTTTCAATTTGGAAAACAAAATTGGAACGGAACAAACTGTTATTTCACATCAAATGACGTAGATATGTATTTGCGGTAATAAAGAAAAAAGAAAAGGAAACTACCTTTCTTAATACTTGTCAACGGCTGGTTCTACAATACATTATGTAAAAATTGTAATCTCTACTTATATGAATCAGGCTTATGAATATTAAAAATATATTGTATATACGAATTATTAAATATACTAATATCAATAATCAAATGAGGAGACTGTAATACCATGTCATTGGAAGATTGTTTTAGATCAGGAAAACGCATTCTAATGGAGGGTGCTCTCGGAGAGCGGCTGAAGCGGGAGTATCAGCTGGATTTTGATGAGTTTGCAGCAATGGCAGGATTGATATACAGCGTAAAGGGCAGACAGGCATTGTATCATTTGTGGTCTGAATATATCGGGATAGCTGCACGGTATAACTTGCCGTTTATTGCCACAACACCGACCAGACGGGCCAATAGAGACCGCGTACAAAAAGCAGGTTATGATAGTACTATTATTCGGGATAATGTGAATTTTCTTAAATGTGTTAGATGTGATTATCCGAATACGGAAATGTATATCGGTGGATTAATGGGATGCAAAGGTGATGCATATAAGGCAGATGAAGTACTGGACAGGAAAGAAGCAGAAAAATTCCACGGTTGGCAGGCTGATTTGTTCAGTACAGCGGGCGTGGATTTTCTATTTGCCGGTATCATGCCTGCCCTAAGTGAAGCCATTGGAATGGCTGACGCTATGTCCCAGACGGGATTGCCTTATATCATCAGTTTTATGCTTCGCAGTGACGGATGCCTGATTGACGGAACCCGGTTAGCCGATGCCATACAAATCATTGATAATAGTGTAAAAAAGACACCGTTATGCTATATGACGAACTGCGTTCATCCGTTAGTAGTACAGAAAACATTATCTTATGATTTCAATCAAACCACATATGTAAAAGAACGGTTCAGAGGAATTCAAGCGAACACTTCAACTCTGTCTCCGGATGTATTGGATGATTCCGCTGTTTTGATGGGAACCGGACCGGAGGAACTTGCGAAAGATATAACAAAACTGCAGGAAATGATGGATATCACTATTTGCGGCGGATGCTGCGGCACTGACGCCAGACATATAGAAGAAATGGCTAAAAATTTGAGCAAATTGAATTGATTAATAAACAGATAGAGAGAACGCGGGGATTGGTGTTTGCGTTCTCTTTAGCACCGATCGCTCTTATTAATGTTTTCTTTTATAAGAGCATACTTGTTCCGGATCATGACAATTGGAGATACAAGGTACCCAATATCTGTAATATTATATTTCGCCTATTTACTTGAGCATAATTTGAGCATAAATTATGCTCAAACCTGCACAAAGACACAAAAAGCTACAAACTAAAAAAGTCTGCTGACGCCGTATTCCGTAGACTTTACAGGGATTTATAAAGCGCTTCAAAAAGCCCTTATAATTTTTTGTAATCAGCAGGTCAACGGTTCGAATCCGTTAATCGGCTCCAAACGATAAGCCTACAGCCTCTAGGGGATGCGGGCTTTTTGTTTGTCCAAAAATGCGAGCTTTTTTAGACTGAACTGTCGTTTTGAACATAATTTGAACATAATTTTTGAAAAAGAGCATTAGAAAGTAATGTGAATTACGGAAACATGTAGAACGATTTTCGGACTGTGGCCTTTCAGAAGTTTATCTTTCTTGAACGTTTTTTAAGGGCAGAGATGGACTTTCTCCTAATGTGTGCACGACAAGCAAAGTATTGGAGTTAATAACCGCAAACGCATGCCGTTTTAAGGCAGAACTGGATTCTTGCCGCAACCTGAAATTAATCAAAATGCTAATTCCGACTGTTGTTGGATATTTGGTGAAGAGAGAATAGGAAAAACCTGATATGGGAGTGAGCCTGCGGTCGCAAATTCAGACATTGCATCGAAAATATTTTCTGACATTACCCACAAGACTATTCATGCCTTAAAGGTTGGACCAGTACTCTTGACTTGCCATTGTCCATCCTGAAAGATAATTACAAGATCTGTGATTCCATGTGCGGCAAGACCGGAACGAAGGATCTCGGCCTCCATTGTTATAGAATCTGAATGGATTGGATTATCCTCAATATGAATCCACAGGCCTTTTTCAAAAACAAAATCAACAATATAACCTTCGTCCTCCAGTTCATCTAGAGTCTTGTCCAGTATAGTTAGTTTATATCGTTCAAGTTCATTGAATAATCGGATTTTCCCTTCCGCTGTCAGGTTGACCATCTGAGTCGTATTAACTGCTAAGTATTCGATTCCATCATTGATATTACTTGCCTTATCCATCAAGATGTCTATGACCAGCAGATAGGCATCAACAGGATCCGCTTCTGTTGTCATGCTATCGGAAGGCTGACTTTCTATCTCTTTTTCAGTTGGCGCATTTGAACTGATCAGATTGCCGCTATTTGTAGTCACTCTATCTGTCATGTTGCAGCCTGACAAGCAGAAAGCCAGGATGACAGTCCAAACAAGAACTAAACTTATCAGAATGCATTTGTTTTTATGATATCGAGTTGTGCAAATGTCGGAAAAAGCATTGATAGAGTATTTCATTTGGGTGCCTTCCTTTCGAATTTCAAGATTTCCCATAATTGAATCAATATATTTTATGATTTTTCGTAAAATGTTTCTCAATTTGTTTGTTGGTGACTCTGTTATACTTTGTCCCTCCTTAAGGGTTATTGTATCATAATTTAATATTATATTATCATCCATAGAATGTCACTCAGAATATAATTCATTCAATTTATCAGAATTTCCTATTTCTTCTATAACTAAAATAAAGGAGAATTCGAATGTCCAAAACAATTGCTATTTCAAATCAAAAAGGCGGTGTCGGGAAAACCACAACCGCTGCTGCTCTGGCCTCTGGGCTGGAAAGAACTGGACGAAAAGTGCTTCTCATCGACTTTGATTCGCAGGCTAATCTTACTATGATGATGGCTGATCAAAATCCGGATTCTATTCCTATTGGCGTGGCCGATATCATGACCAAAATCATTGAGGATCAACCACTGGCACCAATGGAAGGAATTATTCGAATCACGAAGAATCTGGATCTTCTTCCCTCCAATATTCAGCTGTCTGGGATGGAGAATATCCTGGTCAATGCCTTAAGTCGGGAGAACATTTTGAAGATGTACGTCAACGAGGTCAAAAGCCAGTATGACTACATCATCATCGATTGTTTGCCTTCTCTTGGCATGTTGACGATCAATGCTCTGGCCGCGTCCGACAGTGTCATCATACCTGTGCAGCCACACTTTTTGTCTGTAAAAGGACTGGAGCTTCTGTTAAAAACGATCGGAAAAGTTAAGCGGCAAATCAATCCGGAACTTAAGATCGATGGAATTCTTCCCACCATGGTCGACAAACGAACCAATTTTACCAAAGAGATATTGGGTGTCCTGCACGAGTCCTACGGCAGTAAGATTCGTATCTTCAATAGCGAGATCCCTTTGTCCGTTCGAGCCATTGAAGCCGGAGCTGAGGGGAAAAGCATTTTCGAGTATGATCCGAGAGGAAAAGTTGCAATAGCCTATGAAAATTTTACAAAGGAGGTGATCGCGCTTGAAAGAACCAGGCAGAAAAATACAACTAACCCCATACGATGACCTGTTTCAGAAAACGGATCCAAACAAATCGGAACCGGCAGGAACGATTGAAATGCTCCCGTTGGATCAACTCCACCCTTTTCCAGATCATCCATTCAAGCTATATTCTGAAGACCGGATGCTGGAAATGACAGAAAGTGTCAGACAAAGCGGTGTTCTTACGCCCATCTTGGTTAGGCCGGTCAAAGACGGCGACGGCTTTGAAATCATCTCAGGGCACAACCGTGTGGAAGCGGCAAAAAGAGCCGGTCTTTCTGAAGTCCCCGGAACCATCCGCGAAATGGACAATGAGACAGCAATCATTGCCATGATTGACAGCAACCTCCGACAGAGAGAAAAACTTCAGCCCAGTGAAAAGGCGTTCGCCTTCAAAATAAAAGGAGATGCCTCTTCTCGCCTGCAACAGGACAAGTTATATGCTCGCAAAGTTTTTGATGCCGGATACGAGCCATTTCTTCCGCATCTTTTCTATTCAGCATTCCTAGAAAACAACATCGTTGATGAGCGAAAAGCCGGTACACAGATGGAGCTTAACCACTTGAAAAAATGCCGGATCCTGATTGTCTGCAGCAAGGATAAAACCGACAGCATGCTGACCGAAATCAACGAGGCCAAGCGACTTTCCATCCCGATTGTCCATCTGGACGGCATCAAAAATGATCAATCAACCGGCAAGAAAAAGCGTGACGTGATTTAGACATTAAAGGAGGAAATTCCCATGAAAAGCAAGAAAGAATCCCCTATGAAAAAGCAGTATCTTCTTCTGGCCGCACTCACTTATGAACTGACCGGCGAAGAGGAATATGACATCTATTGCTACCTTGCCAAATACGGAGTCAGTGGATTTTTTGCCAAGATCGATGCAACTGACTTGAATCCGGAGCTCAAAGAAAAACTCAATGACCTGCAGGCCTATGTGTTAAATTATGAGGAGGTGAGCCGCAATGCCAATGCGTGAAGACGAACGACGCCTAGCTGATCTATTCCTCCAGATCACCAAGATCCCCAAAGAAAAACTCGAAGCCGCACTCGAAGAAAACAACATCCGGCAGATACTTATAAATCCTGCACTTCTCTCCCCGACCGCCTCGCAGCTCAGCCGGATCCAAACCCTACAGGAATTCAGAAGTCTCTACACAACACTGGATCATTTTGAGAAAAAATATCAGATCTGTGGTCCTTCCGATGCCGCAGCATACCTGCGGCCAACACTTGCCAATCGGGAATATGAAATTGCTGTCGGTCTACTTCTCGACACTCGAAATAACGTCATCAAACAACTGACCCTTGGTGAAGGTACGCTTGATTCGGCAGTCACCTCAACGCGAAAACTTGCAAAAGGCGCCATTCTCTACAACGCAAAGTCGGTCATCCTGGCACACAATCATCCGTCAGGTAATTCAAAGCCCAGCCGCGATGACATTGAGACCACTAAGAAATTTGCCGAATCTCTTGCAGGGCTTGAGATCCAGATTATAGATCACATCATCATCGGAGATAATTCGTTTGTATCGATGAAAGAGTTGGGAGTAATGCCTGTGACAAGTACGTTGAATGAACGGCAAGGAAAGTATAGGGTTAAAGATAACGTATTTCGTGTGGAACCAATTGAGAAAATTCAAAAGGAGGAAAATCCAAGGTAATAATAAATCTTCCTGTTTAGTTACTCATTCATAAGTGTGTAATTGTTTGAATCAACTGTGTATAAATCTGTGGTAAATGCACGACTCTGCAGACACCGATAATTTTACATGTTTACCTGTAATAATGCATAATTCATATGCAGGTGAGCAAGAGCACTAAAAAAAGCCGCCCCCCCAGAAGTTTAACAACTTCAACTTTTGGAGGGACGGCTCTTATGGAGTGGGTGTAGAGTAAACTCATCCAAAGGAGAAAAATGAGAACTCTATTCGAAAAACGATTTCTGCTGCCACCACATCATTCGTTTATCTTCAAAATAACTACCGATGTATATGTTTTACGAGCAATAAATACAAACCAGACAAAGTACTACTTAATCAAATTTCACGATTATTTTATTGTTCGTTTTCCCGTTCACAAATTCATTAAATTTGGTAGGCATTTCGTCAAATGAAATAACCTGTCCTATTAATGGAGATAAATCAAAACCACCTTCACCAATCATGGATATGGATTGAGGCATTGTTTTTTCCAGAGCGTATGACCCAATCAGCTTTAAATCGCGATGATAAATTTCATATGGGTTTATCTTAATACTGCTTTCTATCGGGCAAGCACCAAATGCTAAGAATGTACCGGTATCTGCAAGCATTGGTATCGCAAATTCAACAACTTTCGGTACCCCGGTTGCATCAATAATCGTCGAGAAGCCCTTGGGTGAGATATTTCTCAGATTTTCCTCAAGATTGCTGTCAGAGGCCAGTGCATAATTTGCGCCCAATTCAACAGCTATCTTTAATTGAGCGGGCTTTAAATCAACGATAGTAACGGTTGAAGCACCTCTTCTTTTTGCAATCATCAGATGCATTAATCCAATCGTTCCAGCACCAAAAATCAGTACATTTCCCCCAACAGGTATTGTCACTTTATTATGGGCGTTAATGACACAAGCTAATGGCTCTGCCATTGACATTTGAATTATATCAATACCTTCAGCACTAAAAACACATTTTTCAGGCACTGTAACATACTCGGCAAAAGCGCCATTTCTTGTGTTGCCAACGACCTGAATGTTTTCGCAGTGAATCTGCTTATTCTGCTTGCAGTAAAAACAACCTTCACAGAAAACATTGGGATCGGCCGTTACTTGATCCCCAACTTTGAATCCCCTTACCTGTGAACCGACTTCAGCAATTATGCCAGAGAATTCATGTCCTGGAATAATAGGATATATTGTCGGATGTTCACCTTTAAACGTATGAATATCGGTTCCACAAAAACCTGCAGCAATGACCTTTATCAGTACTTCATCCGGTTTAGGGCTTGGCTTTTCTATTTCAACTATGCTGGCTTTCATTGGTTCCTGAATAATAAATGCTTTCATTGGTTTATTCCTTCTTTCTTCATTTTCGATACTACCTCTGTGAATATTACACCAACTGCATATGCACCTGCATCAGGATGTGTCAAACTTCTTTCCCCGACATAACTTGCTCTGCCTCTCGAAGCAATCATTGTTTTTGTACTTTCCGCTCCGGTCACGGCTGCCTGTGCTGCAACTTGCATCGCATTGAATAGCTCACATTCTTCAGATGCACTTTTTTCAAGCGATTCCACTGCAGGGATTAAAGCATCAAGCAACGTCTTATCTCCTTTTTTTGCTCCGCCTCGTTTCATAATCGCTTCCGCTGAACTATTGAACATAGCTGCAAATTCACATAGGTTTACTTGCTGTTTATTCTTTGTTGCTCTTGCCGCTCCCGCGAAGGCAGATCCCCAAATCGGTCCCGAAGCGCCTCCGCAGTTCTCTAAAATAATTAATGAGCAATCCTTGAGCATGGCACCAATATCCTGTCGTGATACATTTTTCCATTCTTGCTTCAGCATTTTGAATCCTTTTGCTAGGGACATTCCAAAGTCCCCGTCACCAGCGACTGCATCCAATTCACAAAATGGAACTTCATTCTCAATAATAATGTCTGTCATTGTCTCAATCATATATTGAAAGTTTTTCACTGTTAAATATTCCATGTTTTCCTCCTTCAAATATGCAATTTTCAGTTTCATACTTTCCATGCGGCAGTGTCCGCTGGTGCGTCAAAATATTTTTTAAGCTCATCATCCAATTTCAAGAGAGTGATGGATACACCCGCCATATCAATAGCCGTCATGTAATTTCCAACCATCGTTTTGTAAATAATAATTTCTTTGTTCATCAAAAAATTACTAACATCATTATTAAGAACAAAGAGTTCTGCTAAAGGAGTAGCGCCCAGACCATTGATCATGACTACCACTTCGTCGCCCTTTTCTAGCTTCATTTCTTCCAATAAACGATCACACATTTTGCCAGCTAAATTTTTGGCACTACTCATTTTCTCTCTTGCAATACCCGGCTCACCATGAATACCAACACCATATTCCATTTCGTCTTCACCGATTTGGAAAGTTGGGGTTCCCTTGGCCGGAACCGTACAAGATGTCAATGCAATACCAATTGAACTTACATTTGAAATGGCCTTCTGGGCAATCTCTTTTACCTTTGCAAGCTCAAGCCCGCTCTCCGCCGCTGCTCCGGCAATTTTATGAACAAATAGTGTTCCAGCAACCCCCCTGCGGCCAACAGTAAAAAGGCTATCTTCGACTGCAATATCATCGTTAACAAAAACTTTATCGACAACAATATCATCATCCTGTGCCATCTCAGCAGCGGTTTCAAAATTCATTATATCGCCTGAATAATTTTTAATGATTAGCAAAACGCCTTTACTTGAGTTGGCATTCTTGATCGCGTTATAAATTTGTACAGAGGATGGTGATGCAAAAACGTCTCCGCACACAGCCATATCAAGCATACCAGAACCAACAAAGCCCCCATGTGCCGGTTCATGACCACTACCTCCACCACTTATAAGAATGACCTTATCGTTACGCATCTGATTTCTCGAAATAATTTTATATTTGTTGCTGAATTTTAATATATCCGGGTAAGCTTTCGCCATTCCCATTCCCATTTCGACTACCATATTATCCAATTCATTGATTATTTTTTTCATATCTAAAATCCTTTCAAAAATCAACTTCTGATCATTTTATGGAATTAGCGCAACCTTAATAGCGGTTTCATCTTTTTCTGCAGTTTCAAAAGCTTGTTTCCAATCTGACAATGAAAAAGAATGGGAAACTACACCCTCAGTCTTAATTGAACCATTCCCGATTCCTTTAATAACCGGTGCATAACAATATGGACCCAAATGTGAACCAAGAATATCAATTTCCTTAGTGTCCCCAATAATATTCCAGTCTGCTGAAATTGCCTTTGGGAATACACCAAATTGTACAAATCTTCCAAGATTTCGAATCGATTCAAGCCCCTGGTTAACACTTTTTTCGTTACCAGAGGCTTCGATATATACGTCACATCCTAAGCCGCCGGTCAATTCATGAATGGTTTTTACAACATCAGTATCAAGCGGATTCAAAACGATGTCAGCACCGAACAATTTAGCCATGTCTAGTCTCTTCTGACGAAGATCTAGTCCAATTAACAATTTGGGTGATCGAGAGGCCGCTATACTAATCATTCCCAGGCCAATGCTCCCCAGACCGGAAATTACAACAACATCATTGTGGCGGATCTTGGCGCGTTCAACTGCATGCATAGAACAGGCAAAAGGTTCAATTAACACAGCCTGTTCCATCGTCATGTTTTTGGGGATTTTGTGATGTATGCCTTTCTTGCTGAATTTCATGTATTCTGCAAAGCCACCTTGTAAGTGATTTTTGAATCCATATACATCACTCTTTTGGCACATCCAATAATTGCCTGACAAACAATACTCACAAGTACCACAAGGAACAATTTGTTCCGATATCATTCGATCTCCAATTGAAACCCCTTCAACGAAGTCACCAATTGCAACGACCTCACCATAGAATTCATGTCCACCGATACAGGGTGCCTGAATATACCTATTCTCAGGCGTTGTTCCCCATATGCGGATTCCACCATGAAGTGTTTTTACATCGCCGGCACAAATTCCTGCTGCTTCGACTTTAATCAATATTTCTCCGTTTGATATTTGAGGAACTGGCACTTTCTCAAGCCGAAAATCATACGGTGCATACATCCGTAATGCATTCATTGATTCTTTCATTTTTATCACCTCTCTCTAAATTTAAAGAAGTTTGAAAAAGACAAATTATTAATCGTTTCATTTATATTTAGTCCTTTATTCAGATAGTAGCACAAATTCAATCTTGAATCAATCAATTCTAGCCCTATTTATGATTGATTTCAGTCGATTTCTTAATCACTTTCATATTATGAATATTTAAAATTCATTTTTTTCTATTTTTTCATCGTTTTGTGACTAATTAAAAGCAAAATAGTCACTCAATCTATTGACAACTAGGATGCTTTTCAGTAACCTGTTTGTAAATACATGAATATATTGAGTGTGGATGACATATATTTTGGAATGTGGGAGTATCTTATGATTAAGAAGCAAGAACTTTTAGATTTTATTAATGAAAAAAAACACGTTTCTATTGCGGATATTTGTGAAACTTTCAAAATTAGCGAAAGTACCGCGCGTCGGTTAATTACATACTACGTCCAGAAGGGAAGAATCGGCCGGTATCACGGAGGAGCATTCTCTCTTGAATTGGATAAAAAGACTGATGCTTTAGCCAGAATTGAAGTTCATGCGGGGAAAAAATTAAATATCGCCAAAGCCGCAGCCACTATTATTCAGGAAAACTCAACTATCATTATTTTAAGCGGATCAACAGTAAGTTATCTTTGCCGATTTATCAGGGATAAAAAAATTACGGTTATTACTAATTCACTGCTTGTTTTGGACGAGCTTAAAAACTGTCCCAACATAACCATGATTCTTTTAGGCGGTTTATACAATCATGAAGAATCCGAAGTCGGCGGAGTACTCTCGAATTCCGGATTATCTTACCTGCGAGCTGACTGCCTATTTATGGGAGCTTCCGGGTTCGATGAGAAATCAGGGTTCATTAATAAGAATCTGTCGGTTGAACTCTATCATACCTGTATCAATTTATGCAGTGAATGTTGTGTTCTGGTAGATAGTTCCAAATATAATTGCGGAGGAACATCCATTGCGGCAGCGCCAGAGCAAGTGAAGTACCTGTTTACAGATTCAGATTTGCCCGCGGAAGCTGTCACTCAGTTCCAGAAAAAAAGCGTTATTGTTGTGCTCACATAAATACCGGTATTTTTGAACTTCCCCTCCTAATCTTCTATGGAGACTGTCAACAAATGTTGGCAGTCTCTTTTTTTATCAATAAAGGAAGATTCCATATGGAACCTTCCTTTATTTCCTAATGCTACTTGAATTTAATAACAATATTAGCGGTTCAAAAATATTTTGATTGCATCTTTGCAGCGATCATTCATGATTTGCTGAGCAAGATTCGCTATCTCATGAAAATATACCATATCATTACGCGATTGAACCATTTTTACGATCTCACCAGCTGGGGCAATTCCCATATAGGTATAATAATTTATTTTGCGTATTCCATTCGTTATGGCCAGCTTCATCTGTTCATCACTAACCCCGGATCCGCCATGCATTACCAATTTGCAGCTGCCCGTAACCGCATCAATGGCCTTCAATCTTTCAATATCCAGTACTAAATTGATATCATCTTTGCTTTTGCAATGAACAGAGCCGAATGAAATGGCGAGCGCATCAACATTTGTAGCAGCAACGAATTGCCTTGCCTGTTCTACATTTGTGTAATTGTCAACAGATTCCTCCACGTCATTTTCTGAACATCCACCAGGTTTATTGTTCCCGGGCATCACGCCCAGTTCTGCTTCAACTGTGATATCCATCATATGAGCATCCTTAACAAAAGAAGCAATTGCATCCATATTCTCATTAAAAGGCAAGTTCGAACAGTCATACATCACTGATGTAAATCCCATTTTAATTGCATTCAATAAATACGTCTTGTCTGTACCATGATCGATGTGAACACAAACCGGTACTTTTGATTTTTTAGCGTACTCAATCATCAGGGGACCTATTAAAGCAATATCAACAATGGATTGGTGGGCTTGTGCATGGTTGAGTATGACAGGGGAATTCAGTTCCTCGGCAGCATCAATAACCGCTCTTAACGTTTCCAGGTTTGGCGTGTTAAATGCACCTACAGCATATTTATTCTTCTCTGCATCATTTAACATATCTCTCATATTACAAAGCATTTTTTATGTACCTTCTCTCTTCATTTATTAGTTAATAAACTTCTTTAATCGCATAATATAATTTTTCATATTGGGTCACTTTTCTTATATAGTGTTCATGGTTCTCAAGATCGGGATAATAGGTTTTGTCGATTATTACATTATCATCTATCGCCTGATCCAAATCCTGGTACTCCCCTAACGCAACGCCGGCCAACATTTTACACCCTAAGGTTCCTGCCTGTTTGTTTTTTAATGTGCTTATCTCCCTTCCCGTAACGTCAGCCTTAATCTGCAGCCACAATGGAGATTTTGAGCCGCCTCCTGTTGCTCGAATTTTTCCGATCTCGACACCCGCTTTTGTTAATGCATTGATATTGATAGCTAAATCATAAGATAAGCCCTCAAGTAATGCACGATAGATCTCAAATTCTGTCGTCGAAAGGGTCATTCCTGCAATAACACCTTTGGCACCAAAATCCATATACGGTGTACCTGTACCGGCAAAGTAGGGCAGAAGCAATAAATCTGTCGGTCGTTTGGGTGCATTGATATCCAGATAATCGTAAATATTCTCCGGACTCAAGTAGGCCTGGTTGCTTTGCATCTTGAAGGCGTCTATATACCAGTTGGTCAGAATTGATCCAGTCGAGCCAAATGAATACGTGAAATAATCTTTGGGATCTGCGTGAACAGAACAGCAGTAGTTCTTTTCGGCTAACGCTTTTATATTGCTGTCCTGACTTAATGTTGTTGACAGGGCCTCAACTGTTCCAGATCCATTAGCTGAAATTCCAGGATGGATTGCGCCTACCCCAACCGCCGCGCACATCTGATCATGTCCGCCTGTAACAACAACCATGCTTGCCGGCAAGCCCAAATTAGTAGCTATTTGAAGTCTGACTTTCCCGACTACCGTACCTGAAGGAAACGGTTTTGACATTTTCGAAGAATCAAGTCCGGCTGCATCAAATATCTCTTGGGACCACATCTTTCTCTTAATATCAAATCCCATGGTCCGGCCTGCAAGGGAATAACTTATGGCACATTCGCCGGTTAGACGATATATAATGTAATCTTCAAATAGTAAAAACTTTTCCGCTTTTTTATAAATATCAGTATTGTTATTAAGCCATGCCATCTTGCAGACCGTAAACATGCTGTGTGGCTTAACACCGCATATTTCCGAGATTTTTTCACAGCCAAGCAGCGCTTCCAATTGATCAGCTTCTTGCCTACCGCTATTATCCCAGAACAACAGGGCGTCCCCCAGAGCCTTTCCATTGGAGTCAATAGGGGTAGCAGCCTCACCCATTGAAGAAACAGCAATTGCCGAAATAAACCTTGTTCTTATACAGTTTTTCGTGGATTGGCTAATGGCATTACATGCCGCAGCCCAAACTTGATCGGAATTAAGTGTATGTCTTCCGTTCGCTCGAACAGTCTGATAAGCTGCGCTTGTTTCCGAAATTAGCTCATTTCCATCATAGACTGTAAATTTGCAGCCGCTAGACCCCAAATCTAATCCGCCTAAAATCATAGTAATTGCTCCTTGAATTTCGCTTTTTTCCAGAAAGTGTTGTTTTTCCCAGCTCGTGCATTCCTAAATGCATCCATAGAAACCGCTAAGAAAATGATGATTCCCTGAATAAACTGTTGATAATATGCTGATACATTTAAGAGATCTAGTGAATTTTGAATTAGACCCATAATGATGATTCCAAGAAATGTTCCGAATACCCGTCCTTTACCACCGCAGGTAACACTGGCGCCACCGATTACACATGCAGTAATTGCCTGCATATCCAGCGAGGCTGCGATAGCAGTTGGAGCAGAGTCCATACGAGCTATCAGAATTATACCGGCAAAACTGGCCAACACACCTGCCGTCATATAAACAAACATAATTACTTTGCTGTTGTTTATTCCGGCTATTTTTGTTGCTTCAGGGTTACCGCCAACCGCGTAGATCGATCTTCCCATACGCGTTTTGCTCAAGAATATTCCGAATATCACAAATAGGACAGCAACCCAAATAACCGACATAGGAATTCCAAATATTTGTCCTGCACCAACGAACAAGAACTCTTTAGGAAAACCATGCAAGGGTTTGCCCTTGGACAAAACCAACTGAAGTCCGCGGGTGATTTGCTCCAATGCCAAAGTTGCAATCAATGGCGGAATTCTGATTACTGTGACAGCCAATCCGTTGATTGCACCTACTGCTGCACCGATTGTTAGGCTAATTAACACAGCTAAATACCATGGAGTTCCGTTCAGCATACTGTATGCAGAAACCCAGGCTGACAAGGCCAAGGTCCCACCAACAGAAAGATTGATTCCACCTGTCAGGATAACCATTGTCATACCAATGGATGTGATTCCTGCAACCGATATATACTGAACAATATTCATCAGGTTTGAAGATTTTAGGAAATAAGGAGAGACTACAGACATCATTATAGAAAAAGCCATTATGATGAAGATCAGAACGGATTCATCTGCAATGTATGAATATGCTTTTCTTAACTTATTCATTGCCATACACTTTCTCAGCTAATCATAGCCAGCAATTTATTTTTATCAAAATTTATCGTTTTGATTGATTCGGTAATTTGTCCTTTTTTTAGTACTAATATTTCATCGCAAACATCAATCAGCTCATCTAATTCCGAAGAAAATATTACGATAGCAACACCTTGGGCGGCCATTTCTGAGAGGATGCAATAAATTTCCGACTTGGCATAGACATCAACACCGCGAGTTGGTTCGTCTAGAATAAAGAGCTTAGGCTTGCTGGCAAAACATCTTGCAATAATTACTTTTTGCTGATTTCCGCCGCTCAGATGGACAACTTTTTGTTCAATTGATGATTTTTTAACAGACACGCTTTTTGATAGTTCTTCAGCTACGCTATTTTGCTGTTTCCTATTAATAAATCCAAAATTACTGCACAATCTATCCATAATCGAAAGCGTACTGTTTTCCCTGATCGATAACAAAGGAACAAAACCATCAATTTTCCTGTCTTCGGTTACTAAAGCAACTTTTTTTTTCATCATTATCATTGGCGATACTTTTTTAACCGGTTTACCGTACAATAGAATTTTTCCGGAATCAAATTTGTCCAATCCGTAAATCGCCCTGGCAAGTTCAGTTTTTCCTGCTCCAAGAAGTCCGCACACTCCAACAATATTTCCTTGCTTAATTTTCAAATTCACATTGTTGAATTTGTTCGAGCTGGAAAGGTCCTGCAATTCAAGTATCGTTTTAGCATCTTCCTTTGTGTCCTGTCTGCTATTACAGCATTTAATAACAGACTTACCTATCATCGCATCAATTAAAATGTCTTTAGTAATTTCTTTTGCATTAAATATGCCGTTGTTTACGCCGTCTTTAATTACAGTTACACGATCAGAAAGGAGTAAAACATCATCCAGAAAGTGGGTAATAAAAAGGATTGAAACACCTTGACTCTTTAATTTGTTGACTATGCCTGTAAAAATAACTTTTTCTTTTTCATTTAGTGACGATGTTGGTTCATCCAAAACTAATATTTTGGCATTTGTCGTTAAGGCCTTCAATATTTCAATAATCTGTTTTTCAGCTGCTCTCAAATTTCGAACTTTTTCTGTTGATTTCATGTCTACCTGGATCATGTCAATTAAATCTTGTGCTTTCTTAATTGTTGATTTAGAATCAAAAAAGCCCAACTTACTCTTGACCAAATTTCCAACATAGATGTTTTCTGCAACATTTAGATCCGGACAAATGTTCAATTCTTGATGGACAAAAGCGATTCCATGTTTCTCTGCATCACTGGAATGTCTGATATTTGCTTTTTTGCCCTCAATAAATATTTCCCCGCTATTAGCGGTGTATATTCCATTTAAGATTTTAACCAACGTGCTTTTTCCTGCCCCATTGGCTCCCACAAGTGCGTGTACTTCTCCCTTTCTTAGTTCAAAGTTAACGTCATTAAGTACCACGTTATCTGAGAAGCTCTTTGTTATGTTTCGCATTTCGAGTATAACGTTATCCATACAAATACCCGCCCATTCCTAGTTTCCTTTACAAAGCGGATGTACAAAATGTTCATCCGTATTTTTATTTTTTTGCGTCTTTGTTGTAAAATCAATTAATTTTTTCTGATAAATATCGGGCAGGTATTTCGCCTGCCCGATATCCACGCAATTTTCCGAAATTTAAAAGGTATAATTATTTAACAATATAACCCCAGAGTGTATCTTTCAGTTCGTCAATATTGGTAATTGAAACAACGTCTCCACCGTAGTAGATTTTTTCTTCGACTTTTTGGCCGTCAAAATACTGTTTCATCGTCTTTATTACATCTATTCCAAGGGTAATGGGATACTGGGAAAATGTTGCGTCAACTGAGCCAGCCTTGATATAGTCCAAAGTCTCTCCAGCGCCATCAACCGAATATACACCAATATGTCCATCTTCACCAACTAATGCTGTCTTTCCTGCCTCTTTGAGAGCTGCAAGAATTCCAGGAACCAGAGCATCGGTACAGGAAAAAATAACATCAAGGTCAGGATTTGACTCTAAATAGTTTTTAGTTGTCGACATTGCAGCTTCATTGCTATATGCACCTGCTGACGGGTCGCCGATAATTGTAACATTTGCATTTTTTTCCAATACACTCTTAACACCCTCTGTTCTGTCAACGGTGGGAGTATCAGATAAAACACCCTGAACAATAAGAACCTGAATATCTTTTCCCGCAGCATCGGCTATGATTTTTTCTCCCATATCAACGCCAACCTGGACATTATCAGTTTCCAACGTTGCTACAACAGCTCCTGATCCGCGTCTGTCAATACAGAATACGGGAACACCAGCATTGCTGCATTCAGTAAGAGCAGGTCCAATAGCCTCACTATCGATCGGCGAGATACAAATTGCATCAACACCGGTTGTAACTTGGTTTTTCAGCTGTGAAATCTGAAGGTTAATATCACCGTTCGGATCCAAAAGAATAGGTGTCCAGCCTTCTGCCTTTGCCTGCTCTGCAAAACCTTTCCAACAGGCCGCAAAGAATGTCGTAAAATTGCTTGGGAGTGAATAGGCAACAACTTTTGCTTCTGCTTTTGTGGTAGCAGGCGTTGTCGTATCCGTATCCGTAGCCGGAGCCTGAGTCGATACTGTAGTTGCTGCTGTTGCCTTTTCAGTTGTTGCACTTGCTGATGACTGGCACGCACCTAACGAAATACACAATGCAACGGTTAGTAAAATGGCCACAAGTCTTTTCATGCTTTTTCCCATTGTTTTTCTTCCTCCTACTATTTTGACATTTTTGTGTGATGTACATAAAAAATAGTGTTTGATCTACTTTTATGTGTTCATGTTATCACATGGTTTTTGGAGATGCAAGCGTGTTTTTGATTATTTTATAAATATAATGACTGATATCAGTCACTTGTCTGTGATTAATTCAACATTTTTCAAATCTTAAATAATAGTAATCATATATCTGTCATTTTTAGTTTGGCTTTTAAGCGATTTGAATTCATTTCAACGAATCCTCAAGTTTTTATGGTATCTCAAAGTTGAAAAATCAAAAAATAGCGTTCTTCTCTATACAAATAATTGTTGTTAATGGCAACCTTCACAAAATAGCCAATTGAAATACAAAAACTGAAAGAAGAGGGATTTAGAAAAGCTGACGTAGCACATCAGCGGGGTTTGAACCGGCAAACGATAGACCACTCCTAGATATGACTTTGGAAGATTACGAGTCTAACTCGGAAAGAATCTGCCGGATTAACCAATTGGACGAATACGAGGAAAGATTCTTCTCTAGCTAATATAGTATTCCACAATGAGAACGGCCCAAGTGTGTAACTGGCTCAAAGAACATTACGATGCATCATTCAGTGATCGGACAGTCTGCCGCTACGTTAAGAGCCTTTGCAAGAAGTACCATTTGAAGAAGTAGGACTATCCCATGGATTATGTAGCCGTACCGTAACTTCCCCTGGTCAAGCAGATGCAAGTTGAGTTCGGTGAAAAAAAGATGAAGGACTCAGAAGGAAGTCGTGTTCTAAATGAGTAAATGAGCAAGCATCGCATTTGGCATGCCAAATGCCTCTTGTTAGGGCTGCCCCTAAGACCCAATTTGTAAACCAGCATTAATGCATACGGGGGTTCAGTTCAAACGATACCTCCAAATCGTTTTTGGTCGATTAGCAGTCGCAGTTCGGAAGTTAAAAATTCCAGCGGTAGAAGATAAAAAATAATCCATTGCCGAGCACCTCAACTCATATTCTAAACAGATTTGTAGCAAAAGTTTGGGACAAATCGCGAAAGAAACAGGAAATGATTTTAAAACGGTCAATAAGTACTTGTACATGAAAGATTTTAATGCAAACCTCCAATAATGCAGACACATACCACAAGACGGACACCATACGTGGGAGAAGTTCGGGAGTGATAGAAGCTGATCTGACAGCACTGAAAAAGTAATGGCACACCGCGCAACGAGTCTTTGAACGGCTCTGAGAAGCCGTGTCAAACAAAGGCCGGGAGTTAGCTTTTTCTGAGCGTTCGGAGCCAAACGCTATAAGCATATATCACTTTTTCGGTTTCAGTTCTAGTCCAAATTTAAAAATTCATCCAGTAATACCTTCTCTTTATATTCTTGTTGTAATCGAATTCTCTCTGTCAAGGTTACTCGATGATCAATGAATTTAATCCCGTCAAGATCTTTTTTCAGTGCTTCAAGAAATGCTATCTTCTTTTCAATTAATGGAACTTCACTTCCAGACCACGAGAGACTTGAAGGTAGAAGATGTATAGATTTGAACGCTTCATAAGAACTATTTATTTGACAAAAATGTAAAATAAATCGCAGTTTTCTGTCAACTTGCATATTGCAAATCACATCGAAAATTTCAGCTATTTTATTCATATCATCTTTGTTAATTGTAATATATTCCATAAGCCATTTATCTTGCTTTGTTTGTATCTCATTATTTTTTTCTTCATATCGAAATAGTGGTGCAATGGTCGAAGACACACAGTAATGTGATTGACAATTACTATGAATTAATTCTATTGAATCTTCAATTGCACGACTGTAATCATCTAGCTTCCAAAGTTCTTTCAAAATATCCTTTTCAACATGCAGATAGTCTTTAATTAAAAGTTTAATCACTTTTTCTAAAAATGAATAATCTTCCTTCAAAATAACAAGAAAAATTTTATGGTCGCTATCGAAGTATGTTTTACCTACTAGCCCTAATAAATATGCGTCTTCTATCGCCTTTTTTCCTCTGTCATCGAAGAAAAAACTCGAAATTATATCTATATTATCTCTATCAAAGCGAAGTCCTTGTTCAAGATAATTCGATAAAATATATGGTCTTTGTGAGAAATAGCGGATTAGTAACTCAAGGTACAATACAGCAAATCCAGATACCATCTTGTCTATCTTAACCGTAAGAGGTAATGAAAGTACATACACACGCTCTTTTTCTTTATTATTTTCTAAACTTCGCACTATCTTATCTGTCATTACCTTATTGATTGAAGAATCAGGAGCGTTTTCCAACAAACAGTTTGTCCATAACTGATCATTTGTTAAGTCATACTGTCCTAATAGTAATTCGGTTTCTTGAAAGCCTAATATTTCAATAACTTTTCTTAATATGTGATTTGGTTGACAAACATGGGGTGTATTATTTTTCAAGCACCCTTTTGTTGCCCAAATATATTTTTCGGGGGCTCCTTCAAGTACTTGGAAAAGCATTGACACTCCCTCAGATAAGCACCAATCGTTTCCGTCTCCTATATACTCATTGTTTAATAATTGGAAAAAAACATCATAATCGCTTTCTAAAAACTGTTCAATCATCTGGGAAATATTATCCCGCTTTTCTCTTTCATTTTCTTCATACCCATTTGGTGTGCGCATCGAATCTTGACTTATTATTAAGTATTGGAGAAAACTTTTGTTCTCCATATATCGCGAAAATATTTCAACCTGGTCTACGCTATTATTTTTGCAAATAATGAATAAATGGTGCATAACAACACACTCATCAAACCTAGATGAATTCCAACATTTTATTGCAAATTTTTCGAACATTGAAATATCAGAAACCAAAGTTCTAAATGTTTCGGGGGAAGGATCATTCACTTGATACTTGAGAATACTCTTCAATATCTTGACCTGTAATTCCGGTACTGAATAAAGATTTATGAGAGCATAAATACATTTATTCCTTAATTCAGAAGAACCAGAACTATAGCCAATGGAAAACTGAAATATATTTATTGAATTTCTACCTACTTCCTCAAATTTTTGAAACTCGGTTTTCAAAATCTCTTCTGTGTACTGAATCAATAACACTGATATTTCATTTGTACCAGATACTTGAAATGCATTAAGCAGTTTGTCAACAACAATCATTTCATGCGAATAATTAGCATAAGCAGAATGCCTGTCAATGCTTAAATAATCTTTGAATGCTAAGTAAAAATCCATTGGCTTTTCTGAATTCTTTTTTAAAAGAGAAATTATTAAATCTAAAGCATCCGAAAACCTATCGCTATGTTTATATCTGCATAGAGATTTCAGTGTATCTGAGGAAATACTATGATTGTTACTCCCTTTTGTAAAATCATAATTCAGAAAATCAATATGTTTTTCGGTAGATTGATCAATTTCATTTTTCAAAAACTGTAATGCTTCATCTTCAATTAATAAAAGGAATGACTCAATAAATTTCTTTTTTGTTTCATGGTCCTTTTCAATAAATGTAACCCATACTTTTTGAACTTCAGATCTCAAATAAGATTCTATTTCTGGAGTGCTGAACAACGAAATAATAGTGCTAAATGAATAAGTAATTCTACCCTGATATTGGGGAAAAAGAGAAGTAATTATTTCTGAGGGTTTAAACCACTTTTTTTTGAAAAACACATAATATTGTAAATAGTTTCCAAGATTTTGTTCATCAAATTTTGCGGCCATGTCTTGATAAAGATTTACAACCTCTTTCTCATTAAGTTCTCCACACTTTTCAGAAAATTCAGTTATAGATATGTCGTATATCCTAGCCAAATCGTAAACTATATGATTTCCATCCAATTTCACAAAATCAAAAAAGGCAATTAGTGCCGCAACTATTAATTCATTTTTATCCATTAGTGAGATAATGTCTTGAAAAAATATATCGTATATATCAAAAGCGTTTTGAATATCTTTAAACGAACCTTTTTTCGAACAATTTCCTGCAATAATTGCAAGGCGAACATTACCGTTGGATATTTCATTAATTTTTTCTAAGTAGTATGGGTTATTTATTCCTAAAATTTCCGATAGTATTTTAGAAATGTAATCCTTTTTTAACAACGAAAGCTCATAATTTTCAAAATTTACTTTCCCTCTAACTTTGAGAAAGATATTTTCTTTCGCATAATCGCGAACAGTAAGCAGTAACTTTACTTTGTGTTTTCTTGATGAATCAATACATATATCAATTAGATGACCTAAGTGGGCGAGTTGATTCGCATCATCTACTAAAATAATATAATTTTTATCATCAATAAAATATGATTTTATATCTTCATATAATGGTTCTCCGTTTTGTTTAATGCACATCACAGAATAGTTATTATTTTTAGAATATTCTTTTGCAACTTCAAGCGCTAAACGTGTTTTTCCAACTCCTGATTTCCCTAGAATCAAAATTACATCAATTTGATCTAGAAGTAAAAGTATGTCTCGCTTTTCATTTTCTCTCCCAAGTAGCATCATATCAAGAGAGGTTGCATAAACACTCTCCCCGCACTTTTTTACAAAATCTTCTGACGATAGAATTTGATCTGTATCCAAGCATATAGATAAATAGTCTTTTGCCAATTTTTGATATTTATAATACAAATCTTGGGAAACTTCAGATATTCCAATTAGTCGTATGTTCGTAAAAAGCAATGATAATTCCTTGTTTTGAGCAGGTGTCATATTTGAAGTTGTAAAACAGCAAATTATTTGTTCAATTTCTTCAATTGCAATTTTAGTCCCTTCTTCTGTTGTTTTAACTTTAAGACAGGAAAGAATGTCATTTTTAATTTTAAGGATAGACGCTTCATTTACTGTGCCATACATAATAAATATGTACTTTCCATTCTCTAGTCTCACATAAGAGTCTGGTATTCCTTTCGTTGGTTTATTCGTTCCCGTTTGAGATCCTAATGAACAAAAATTTGATAATTCAAATTTTTGATAAAGATAACTATCCATCATTTTTTGGTATGCGCCACCATCTAGCTGAAGAATAGCGTTCTGTATATCGTTTATTTTGGTCATATCATGGACCTCCAAACAATTCTCAAACTTATAGTCAATTTTAAATAATTAATGAACAAGTTAAATGTTTCAAGAAACATATACTTATCACTTCAAGAATACCATTGATTTGCTTTTACAATAGTATTCAAGAACAATTATATTTTCAAAATGAAAATATAATTCATATAAAAATTGTATAGTTTTTACTTATATATTGCTACTTTTCCCAATGGAGGTTCGCATGCGGAAACGAAATCATTATGTTATGGTTCGCATGTCCGAAGTAGAACTTCAAAAATTTCAAACCCAAGTCCAAAAATCCGGTCTGTCCCAGGAAGCCTTTCTCCGAAAGGTACTGAATGGCTTTCAAGTCAAGGCATTCCCTCCACTTGAATTTCGCGAGCTGATCCGGCAGATTTGCGCTATTGGAAACAGCCTAAATCAGATTGCTGCCAAAGCAAATTCTCTTCACATGCTGGATGCAGATAAGTATCATCAGAATTATCGACAGCTTCTTAATATTCTCCTATCCATACAGAAAAAATGCGAGGAACCCGAAAAGATTCCGCCCGAATAAATACATCATATCACTGGAGGTTTTTATGGCAACAACGTCCATCTGGCCCATCTCCGGTGACCTGTCCAATGTCATCAAATATATATCCAA
>Ga0209123_1000911_pt1 | contig 33391 bp, 32 predicted proteins | sample BarGraIncu00431A_FD_184500 | JGI IMG/M metagenome (GOLD analysis project Ga0209123, IMG submission 184500) | Arctic peat soil microbial communities from Barrow, Alaska, USA - Barrow Graham LP Incubations 004-31A (SPAdes) (version 2) | ecosystem: Environmental > Terrestrial > Soil > Wetlands >... | reverse complement strand
ATGCGTCTTTTTATTATTTTAAAGGGGGAATTAAAAGTGGATTTTGATTTTCTTTTAAAGGGTATATTACTAGGCTTCTCAATAGCAGCACCAGTTGGCCCTATTGGAGTTTTATGCATTCGTCGCACTCTATCTCTAGGTATATTAAATGGTTTTATTTCAGGATTAGGGGCAGCTACAGCTGATTCTATATATGGTGGTATGGCTACGTTTGGTATTACTATTATTTCTAATTTTCTTCTAGAGAGCCAAATCTACTTACATCTTATTGGAGGATTATTTCTTATGTATCTTGGTTATAAAACTTTTAGATCACTACCCGCTGAAAAAACTGCAGAAACTAATGCTAATTGAATTATAAATAAGACTAGCATTTGCAATATACGTATCCAACTCTATCAAATACTCTCTTTTTAATCTTTCAATAATCGCACCTTAAGTTACGATTATCGAATACTCATTTATCATTTTAACAAAATCCATAAAATCAAACTCCCCCTTGTAATATCCATTTCTAGAATTATTTAATCATTTTTTCAAAGACATATACTTTTCCACATTTCGCCCTCTTAAAGCTATTACCAGAAAATCCTCTATCAATCAATTGCTCTTGAATTTGCACCATCAGAAATCCATGTGTCACTATTAACACATTCTTTTCTTCCAAAATACTTGAAATAAACCTTTTCACTCTCTCCTTGGTCTGCTTTATAGTTTCAGTTTGTGACTGATGTGAACAAAGCCATGCCATTCTCCCCGCCATTAGCCAAAATATATATGGTAGCCTTATACTTGATTCCATGAATGGCGCTATCGGTACTTCTCGAATTAATTCTGATTTGATAATGTTCCCTTTATAAATGTAATTGGCTGTTTCTACCGCTCGATACAAATCGCTACAGTAACACTTATCCCAAGTATTGCTCATCAATAAATCTACTTTCTTAGTTGGGGAACAATCGTATAGACTGGCCCACTTTCTAAAATCCTCTGATGACATCAACACTTTATGCGAACAACTAACTTCAAAATGTCGTACCAATCCGATTTTCATAAAATTCTCCGTTTCTATCATTTAGCTAATATGTAGCTCAATGATACTATTCTGCCTTCAATACTTGACAGTAATTCTCCCAAGTAGCAAATTCCTAACTTGTCATAAAGAACAGACAATTGAAAGTTCATCTGCTGTTTTAGTAACTGAGAAAAAACCTTCTTGATATGCCCATTTAGGGATTATCTGTTCCGTATCCAATTTACAGACACCAAAAGTATCAGGCAATACTTCAAGAGTTAATTTCATTACATTCATCCTCGATTCTCTTTATTAATTCATCAGTACAGATAACTTTGCAGTATTCATTCGCTAAATTTGCCAATGACATAGCATGAACTTCTTCGGCAGTACGAATATGCCCTCTATAATCAGGTTTAGCAAAAGTAAAGGTCGCATCTTCCACTAAATAAGTATCAAATCCTAAATTGCCTGCCATTCTTACGGTGGCCTCCACTGAATTATTTGTAATGACCCCAAACACAACCAGATGCGAAGTGTTTGCTTCTATGAGAATTGCCTCTAAATTTGTTCCTATGAAGGCACTATTAACATGCTTAATAATAATTAATTCCCCATCTAGGGGAGAAACACACTCTTTGAACTCGCATCCAATATAACCAGGACGATAAGTTGAATTAACTTCTATCGATTCATGTTTAACATGGATTACCTGCCGCCCCGATTGTCGCCATATTTTGAGTATTGCTGACATATTATCTTCAGCACTGGGATTATTTCGGTTTCCGTACTTACACCATTCTGGATTATCTATTGCTTTTTGAACATCAACAATGAGCAGCACAGTTTTTTTAGGGTTTTTTTTACTCATCCATTATCCTCCTAAGTTTTGGATAAATATATATTGTTATATCAATTCAGTTAATACTTTATTTATCCTCTAAAATTATATACGTTTACACAAAATACCCCCATCATTCCATGTATTTGTTTAGGGATGTCGACACCCCCAACAAAAAAGTCGCCCAAACCGAAGTTTGAGCGAACATAGAGCGCACGTATGAAATTACCATCAGGAGCTTTAATTTATATTTTTTATAATTGTTGTAAATCAAGCCATTTAATTTCAATTTCAGTTGTCTTAATTGGAAATGGTAAGTTTCTGCTGACCCTCGGCATATTACCTCCACCAGCACATGACTGCTCATTTTCCAGAAAAAAAGTCAATTAGCAAGACCAGTAACCAATACTTTCGTATTCGTCCCCGATGCTGACTACCATGTTGCCTTCAAAATTCACGGTCAAAAAAAAGGCGTCAATATCTTGTACTGTGTTACTTCGGTAAGTTTTCCCTCCGTTTATATCGACGACCAAGCCGGTGTAAATAATTTCCCGCCCCGTATCTTCCGCGTAACGATGATAACTGCCACATCGGTGAACACCCTTCTCAATGTCCCCCATCAATTCCCTTATATCTCCTGCCACTATCAAGGCCCCCTTTGCCAGATCATTTGGCGCGTCTAGTTTGACGCCCAATATCATTATAAGCACCGCAAACTGAATTTTACAAGTTGAATTTTACCATTGTTTAATATTTTTTCGTCCTTGAATAGGGAATTTCACCGCTAATAATTGCCATTCACTCAAGTTTATTAGATTCAGCAAAATATTCTTTCGGCCTTTTTACGACCGAAGATTGTTTTTAAAATGGTTATCCTTCCTCACATTCACAAAAAATAGAATGTATTATCAAGGTGATTAAACTCACCCTAACCCAATATGCTACTCCTGAATTCCTGGTATTTTAGGAAGAGCGTCGAACCCCTTCTGAAGTTCTTCATCTGTTGGAATGTAGTCGCTCATTGTTCCTTCATGGAAGGAAGTATATGCTGTCATATCAAAATATCCAGTTCCTGTTAAGCCAAAAAGGATCGTCTTTTCTTCTCCTGTCTCCTTACATTTCAGCGCTTCGTCAATAGCAGTACGAATCGCATGAGCAGATTCCGGAGCTGGTAGGATGCTTTCGTACTTTGCAAAGAAATTAGCCGCTTCGAATACCTTTGTCTGCTCTACTGATACTGCTTCAATGTATCCATCGTGATATAACTTGGAGATAATTGGTGACATTCCGTGATATCTTAGTCCACCTGCATGGATTGCCGATGGAGTGAAGGTGCAGCCAAGCGTGTACATTTTTGCCATAGGCGTTATTTTCCCTGTGTCGCAGTAATCATATACATACTTTCCTCTTGTCAGAGATGGACACGATGCCGGCTCTACCGCTATTATGCGCGGATTCGCCTTTCCTGTGAACTTATCCCTCATAAACGGTGCAATTAGCCCACCAAGATTGGAACCGCCGCCTGCGCAGCCGATTACTATATCCGGATATTCTCCAAGCATTTCCATAGCTTTCTCGCTTTCCAATCCAATGATTGACTGGTGGAGAAGTACTTGATTCAGTACGGAGCCTAGCACATATTTGTATTCCGCTGTAGTAACAGCCTTTTCTACTGCTTCAGAAATTGCACATCCAAGGCTTCCTGAAGTATTCGGATTCTCCAATAAGATTTTTTTTCCGACTTCTGTCGTGTTGCTGGGACTGGCAATTACAGTTGCACCAAAGGTTTCCATGATTGATTTACGGAAAGGCTTCTGTTCATAGGATGTCTTTACCATATATACAGTGAGTGGAATTTCGAAGTAGCAACAAGCTTCTGCAAGAGCTGTTCCCCACTGCCCTGCTCCTGTTTCTGTTGTAAGTCCCTTTAGCCCTTGCTCCTTTGCGTAATAAGCCTGCGCAATCGCTGAGTTTAGTTTGTGACTTCCGGAAGTGTTGTTTCCTTCAAATTTGTAATAAATCTTCGCTGGAGTTTCTAGAGCTTTTTCTAGATTGTATGCACGACACAATGGTGAAGGTCTGTAATTTTTGTACATTTCCAAAATTTCTTTAGGTATGTCAATATACCTAGTTGTATCATCTAATTCCTGATGAGCCAGTTTTTCGCAAAATACAGGATATAAGTCTTCTGATACTACTGGTTTTCCTGTTGCTGGATTTAGCATAGGATCAGGCTTTTCGTTCATATCTGCACGCAAATTGTACCATTGTGTTGGCATCTGATCCTCAGTTAAATATAATCTGTGTGGAATTTTCTTTGTCATAATAATTTCCCCTTTCAGTTATTTAATTTTTGATAATAAAAAAGACTTCTGTCTCAGATTTCACTGAGACAAAAGTCTATACTTCTGCGGTACCACTCAAATTGATGCGAAAACGCACCCACTTCTCCTGCATACACTATGATATGCACTTCCTTAGTAACGGGTGAAGCTCCCGTCAGGTACTACTTAGCAACTACACTTGTAGCTACTTTTCATCCTACCCTCTTAAGTCCATTCAGCTAAGGCTTCCCTGTTGCAGTTTCACCATCTGCAACTCTCTGTAAGTGACCAGCACAAAGCATACTCTTCTTAATCATTGGTTTTAATATATGTCTTATTAGCTACAATATACGCTCCTGAAAATATTTTGTCAATCATTTCTTGTTTATTCTAAAGGATCTCGAAAATAATGATCTGAATGATACGTAAAATAATTGGCTTTGGTGCAAAAAATATCAAGCTACAATACCCATAATATTAGTTACAAATTCAACCTGCCCTTTCCGCCATGAAAGGAATGCTTTAGTCCCCAATAATTATTGTTTATTCTCTTATCATTGATAATAGCACTTTAATCCTTGTTAGTAAGCTTGTTACAGATTCTTACTTCAATATATGCTTTTGAAGAGCTTTAATGAATTTCTCGTTTTCCTGATGAGTTTTAATCGCAACTCGACAAAATTCACCGTCCAATCCTACAAAGTTTTCACAATTGCGCAAAAGTATACCGTCTTTTTCTAGAAGTTTACGTACATGAGGAAAGGGTGCTGGAAAAAAAAGATAATTAGCACTACTTCCCCATGCCTCAATATTTAAATTGCTCAATTCCGCAAGCAACCATCTTTTTTCTTCTTGAAGTAGATTATGAGTTTCTTTTAGATATTCTTCATCTTCCAATGCAGCAATTCCAGCCATCTGTGCTGGAACAGAAACACTCCAAGCCTGTCCCACTGCAAAAATACGACGTAACAATTCTTGATTGCCAGATATGCAAAAGCCCAATCTCAAGCCTGGTATAGCATATAACTTTGTAAATCCATCTAAAATGACAAGATTTGAATATTCATCAATTAACGCTCTAGCAGTATACTGTTCCGGTTTCTCTAAAAATCCAATAAAACTCTCGTCTACAACCAAGGTAATACCATAATCCTTACACTTATCTAGTATTTTAAGGAGAAGATTCTTGCTAATGACTTTTCCTGTTGGATTGTTCGGATTGCATAAGAAAAAGACATCAACTTCATTGGTAAGTGAATCGAAAATTGTTTCTGTAATTTGAAACCTGTCCTTTTTCTGTAAAAAATGATATTTCACCGCACAACCTACATTGCATAGCGCTTTTTCATAATCTTCATAGGTAGGAGCTAACAGAATGGCTTTCTTTGGACTTTGTGCATATACAATCCGATAGATAGCATCATCCACACCACTGACGCATAAAATTTGATTCGCAGATATTCCTGAATAATGCTGTGCAATAGCTTCGGACAGATTAATACATTTTGCATCAGGATACAATGCACACTGTTCAATCCCTTTTGTAAGAGCCATTTTAACCGATTTTGGCATTCCCAATGGATTCGTGTTGACACTTAAATTTATTGTACCTTTGTTATATTTTTCAACAACATCATATCTCTGATTTATGTTCATGGACTAACAACTCCTATATAAAACAATATCCTTATATATTCGTTTCATCTGGAGCAACCCCTTCCGCATTAACTTTAAAAGTCAGACCCCCAAGTTAGGGGAAGTACAAGTGAGGGTTACGCTGATTACCAACGCACAACTTTTCCGAACTGATCTAGGTACTGAAGGCCAACTTTCCCAGCCTGAACAACAATGGTGTCTACAACGCGTGATGGCTTCTTCAATTGAGTAGCGAGCGTCGGGGCCGCCCATTTCCGTTCTAATCCAGCCTGGAGCTGATCGGACGAGTTTTGCGCCAGATCGTGTAATGCAGTTCCGCTTTCTTGGCGGACAGTTCCGATAATAGACCAATTTCGTGCCAGAAACTCCTTCGTAAGAGCTAAGCCAAGCCCTCTCGACGCGCCTATGATCATCAAGGTTGATAGAGTATTACTGAACCTATTTCTAGACATTATTGGCTCGTTGTGAACGAAGTAAAAACAAGGTCAACAGCAGTGCAATCATGAAGAAAATGATAAAAAATTGAAAACTGTTGTCGATGGAATGAACCAAAATAGTATGCACATGTTGACTTTGTGCCTCCTCTATTCCCATCAATGCTTGAGAGATAATGGCTGGCGATACGCTGAATTGCACTGCCGCCAACGCCAATGTTTGGCTTAATGCCCTACCCACGTTATAGATGGTGTAGAACATGCCGGAAGCTGATCCCGATTGTTCTCTAGGTACGGCTGAAAGAACTGTTTTAGCCACCGATGACCAAGCAAGGCCATTGGCAACGGAAATGATAATCAGCGGTATGACTACCGCAACCACGGACAGTTGTAATCCTAGGTTTCCTAACATAAATAAGCCGACAGATACAAATATAAAACCAATCAACATCATGGGTACTGGTCCGAAACGGTCGGCAAGCATACCGCCCAAAGGCCCCATAATAAGTTGGGGTGCTGATAAGGGGATCATCAGCATCCCAGACTCTAGCGGGCTTAATTGCAGTGCCCCTTGCAAATAAAGTGTCAGCAAGAAAGTGATGGCAAAATAGCCAATGCAATAATTTAGTGTAATCCCCAAACCTGCTGCATATTGCCTATTGGACAACAGACTAAGATTGAACATCGGGTGATGAGTCCGTAGTTCAGTGATTACAAAGACAACCCACATCACCAACACTGCCAAAAATAGTCCGATAATTGATGGTGATAGCCATCCCCATGCTTGCCCCTCTGAAAGGACCAGTAATAGTGCTACTAAGCCTAAACCGAAGGTCAACATGCCCATCCAATCCATCTTTGATTGTACGAGAAGATCTGTGTCTTCGAGCACGAACCAAGCAGCGATCATTCCAAGCAGTGCAAAGGGGACTGTTACGAAGAATATGGATTGCCATCCATATTCACCAATTAGCGCTCCACCAATTACCGGGCCAGCAATTGATCCAATGACCCATGAGGTAGAGTTGATTCCCACCGCTAAGCCAAGTTGATTAGGTGGAAATGTCCGCACAATGATCGGTGTAGCTGTAGCTAAAGCTAAGGCCGCACCAACGCCCTTTATAAAACGATAAAAAATTAGAATATCCCCTGAGTTGGCTATGCCACATAACACCGTGGAAATTGTGAAAATTCCAAATCCTAAAATGAAAATACGTTTCGTCCCTACCATATCCGCCCATCGTCCTGCGGGGAGCAGAAATATAGTGCTAGTAATAATGTAGGAAGTGATTATCCATAGTCCCATTGTCATTGATAGGTGTAATCCTTCCATCATACTGGGCAGTCCAATAATAACAATAGTGGCATCCACGTTAGTAATAAATGAAACTAAAGTGACAACGGCCAAAATAATCCACTTTCGTGAACATAAATTTTTCATATATAATTCTCCTCATATTAAGTACATAAAACTTCTGTTATGAATTTTTGAACAATCAAAATCAGCAAACTTAATTTGACTATTCATTTTTTATGTCTACACTTAGTTTACAAGAAGAACTGAATCATGTAAAATGAATTAATGCGATACAATGATTCACTTTTAATGATTATCGTCTTAAGGAGGAATTATCATGGAAAGCAATGAACTACGAATTTTCCGAGCAGTTGCACACGAAGGTAGTATAACAAAAGCAGCGAAAACACTAGGTTACGTTCAGTCCAATGTGACAGCAAGGATACAGCAGTTGGAATTTGAGTTGAAGACACAACTATTTTACCGTCAGCGCGGTATGGTATTAACTCCAACTGGTGAGAGATTACTATCTTACGCAGAAAAGATCATCCATTTACTTGATGAAGCTCACAAAGCGTTAAATGATTCAATTGAACCTAATGGACGTTTATCTATCGGAGCTAACCAAACAATTTCAACACTAAATCTCCCACATATCTTAGCTCAGTATCACAAAACTTATCCCAAAGTCGATCTGTCACTTTTGACCACTCAGACAGATGAACTTATTAATAAAGTATTACATTTTCAACTAGATGGTGCATTTATCAAATCCACCGTCAATGATGAAAATATTGTAGAAGAACTTGTCTCTGAAGAAAATCTTGTATTAATTACCAGCCCTGCGGATCGTGATATCAAAGCAATCTATTCCAAACCCTTTCTCATGAGTCCTGCGGGTTGCCCCAATCGGACCCAACTCGAAAGTTGGCTGAAGTCAAACTCTATCAACAATCTACGGTTTATGGAATTCAACAATCTTGATACCATCATTGAAGGTGTCATAGCCGGTCTAGGTGCGTCTTTCGTCCCTCAATCTGCGATTATAGAGCACGAAAAAGTTGGACTTCTGCGATCATTTTCAATCCCGAAGGAATATAGTTCAACAAAAACATTCTTGATCAGGCATAAAGATGTTTTAATGACGAGCGCCTTGGCGAAATTTATTGAGATGGTAGAAACAAGCACACCTTATCACCCCATTTTATCAACTGATGTCTTAAACGTTTGAACTTAGAGGCTAACGCTCCTCGCTTTAGACCAAATTATGGTGGAAAGAATGCATTCTCTTAGATTGCTTAATCTTTCGCATAATATCCATCTGCTTATTACTCTTGTACTCTCTCCCGTTCCCACCACATTAAGAGCGATACGCAAAAAGCGAGCCACATTGAACCGGCGGCATACCCTGCTATCACATCGGTGGGATAGTGAACACCTAAATAGATACGACTTATGCCGATCGCTACACTTAAAATAACCGCCAGAGTCATGACTGCCAGCCTCCCCCGCCAAGAATCTATCGTGCGCATAATTAGATATGCGGCCATGCCATAGAAACACATCGTTGCCAGCGCGTGACCGCTGGGGAAACTATAGCCTGTCTCCTGCACAACTCGAAACAAGTCCGGCCTAGTACGATGAAACGAAAATTTTAGTAGAAAACTAAGTACTGCTCCACCTGCTAGACAGATCGTCAGTGCCCCCATCTCTCGCCAACATTTGAGATATGTAAGCAGCAAAAAAGAAGCAGCCACAATTACAATATAGCTTGTACCAAAGCCTATATCGGTAATTATAATCATTATCTTATCTAGTGCGGGATTAGCAAAATAACGGATGAGCCAAACAAAACTATCATCAAATAGCACCATTGTATTGCGGAATAAAGTTTCCCAAGCGAGCGTGCCAAAAGTCGTTAACATTAAAGCACTAATACCTAAGCTTGCTACAATATAAAGGGCCGGCCAGCGTCGCTCTATCGCCAAGAACTTTTCTTTGATAGGCGAATATAACTTAGTCTTTTTAAATAAATGACCGCTGAGCCAAAATAGTACCGGTAAAATAATAAGACTAGTTGCCCCCATTATGAAAAGAACCCCCACCACTACTGGTACCAAAGGATGTCCCTGGGGTACCACCACCCATGGCTTATACTCAATACTTGCGCCCTGCTCAATCATTACGCTTCCACCAAGTACAACGACTCGCCCACTTATCATTGCCTCAGATTGTATTATTAAATTGCCATCCACAAGAATAATGCCATCAGTTACTGTGCCTCCTACCCTCGCATCGCCACCAGCTACCATGAGCTTGCCGATGGCTTGCCCCGCCGCAATAAAAGTATTCTCATGCACAAAAGCATCGGGAAATTCTTCTAAGTCTCCCTTAGCAGCACTAAAACTAACACTCATGAAAATAACTAAACCCATAAAAGCCAGCACAATCCATCTGACCACTAGCACATATTGAGTCATAAGCAACCTCCGTATCGATTTTTCCCGGATAAGATTAAATTACTTCAAACTCGATTGGGTTATGATTAAACCAAAGAAATGCAATTAAGGTAACCATAATCATCCATACACAATTTTTAAATATCTCCACTAATGCAAAAATCACCTGCCTTTTGGTATATTATTACCAGTTTGGCAGGTGATGAATTCTTTTATTTACTTATTTTTCAAGAGCTAAGTAAATTCACCAGAAAGTATACGGTTAAATTGGCAATTGGTTAAACATCTGCACCAATAATCCTATTGTGACAGCCCCAATTGTAGCTAACCCGTAAACAGTGTATATTAACATGTACATACCTCCTGACCCACATATAAGGATCTATATAAAAGATCGACATGGTCTTGAAGTTGTGATGAGAATCAGTAACCGTTACTATATCGATCTGTTCATTGATTTTATATCAAAATAGGTGGCAACAGTATGACGACATCAAACACACCGTACCCCAAAGACAAAAGACTCGTTACTTATTCATTGTTTTCTTATCTATTTAAATGGCATCTGCTATTAGTTTGATTGTACTGTATAATTCTTAAGAATTCCTTAAGTTTACATTAATTCTATATTGTTTTTAGATAAGCATAAAAAGATCCCACCCAGCAAGTCCATACTAGATGAGGAATTATATAATGTGGGTCTTGTGCCTGTTTACTGTATGCAGAAAAATCGATAAGTCACTTGAAGTGTAGCACAAATCCCTTACCGATCATGAGTTACTTAATCAAAAAGATCATAGAAAAGAGGATATAGAAAAGTCCTGCATATACTAATCGTATAGGAGTAAGCTTATCCCGCTTAAGTGTAATCAATAAATACGAAACAGCCACAAGGGTAACAACACCTGCCCAAAGTAAATGTGCATCAAATAACCAAGGAGTAAAAAATATACCAAAGGCACTCGGTACGGTTGCCTGTATCATCATTGAACCACTGATATTACCCAGAGCAAGTGTCTCTTTTCCTTGTTTAACCCATATAACGGCATTTAAAATTTCAGGTAGTTCTGTAGCAATCGGACTTAAAAGAAGAGATATAATAAGTGGTGATATCTCCCAATAGTTACTAACGACTTCAAGACTTTTCACAAATAAATGTGAACTGGCAAATATTAGTATTAATGATACTATCGTTTGTGTAACAACCCAAACTGTTCTAGGTTCTGCTTTTGTTGGTTGGAATTTAAGCGGATCAAGTATTAAGCACTCATCAACACATTTTACACGCATTTCTTTAAAGAAATATAGCCCATAAGCTGCTAAGAATAAGAAAGCCATATAGGGTTTAATGCTAAAGACAAGAAAACCTAACAACACCTTAAAGATAAAAATAGATACAAACCACAATTGATCACGACTTAGTTTCTTACTGTCTATATCAATATCAGTTCCTAATTCGCGTTTTTTTCGATAATAGATAATACTAATTCCTACCACTGCATAAGCAATCGTTCCAAGTACAAGGGGGCCACCTAATGCCGCCCCGACACCAATATCTTTTTGTTGGCTGCTGGCATCAAAAGCTACAGCAACAAATGTTACAACACTTTCGGGTAAGGCAGTTCCAATAGCCGCCAAAATAGTACCAACAGCACACTGGGAAACATTGAATTTTACCCCTACCCACTCAATGGCATTGACAAAAATTTCACAGCTATAATAAATTACGATGATACATATGATGAGCGTTAGATATATACTAAACATTAATCTACCTCCATTTTAATATATAAGGATAAAAGGAAAAGACTTCTGGTGCAAAAAGCACCAAAAGTCTCATTACGCAAAAATTGCGGGAGCTACCAGGTTATTCACCATTATGTTGATAGCACCTATATTAATTACTCCCTTTTGATAGATGAATTATAGTCTGTTTTTTACTTATAGTCAATGAATTCCCATCCAGAACTTTATTGACATATTTAATCTCATATTTCTAACCCCAACAACGACATCCATGTTATATGACTTTACCGCATTAATCCAGGTCGCATTGCAGGCAAGCGCATCATATACAATAACATCTGCAAAATGATGGTGTTGCTTGTGTAATTGCTGCAACAATCTTTTAGCAACAGACAATTCACCTGTATATTTACTTGTCGAGCTTAGGTTTAAGCATTTCTTGTCCAATAATTATGTGTGGATCTTGTGACATGTAATGGACTCTCGCACACTTACACGAATCTCATCTCATTCGCGAGATCCCGCCAATTTACGTTCTATCAGTGCTACGATATGGTTGTCAGTAAAGTATGGCCGCAAGAGAAACCCCTATGATAATGCTGTGATGGAGTCTTTTTATTGCACGTTAAAGAGGGAGCTTGTTCACGATACCAATTATGAAAATATTAAACAAGATTGTCAAAGAGTTCTTGCAAGGAAGATGTATTGAGAAATTTTTGATAAAGCGACAAAACGTTTCCGTAGAGGGGATTCCATTATATGATAGTCTATCTTTTTTTCTGACAGTCGCAATCATTTTTTGACAAATAACGACAATTAAAGCTATTTTAATTTCATTGTAATTATGATATGCTAACAAAAAGAAGCATAAAGGAGCATAGTTATTATGTAAAAAGATTATTAATTGTATTCCCACCATCCAGTATCTCTAACTTGCAAAATAAATAGTCAGTTGTTGGTATTCCTATGAAATACCAAGATCACTATCGATAACTACTATCTTGAAAACTGTGTTGTTAATGATTTCTATGCCGTAATACACCTTAATCGAAGTTAGATTCTTCGCTGTGAAACAATGAGCTAAATGAAAAATTCAAATGTTTGCATAACTAACATTCCTCTTGATAATAGCTTTACAGATATCAAAGAAATGACAACCGTCATTAATAGACTGAACATTTTAAATATTATCGCAATAATAGGAGGATCAGCATATGACAGACCATGATAAGCAGGATCAAGACTCTTTAAAAGCCGTTAAATTAGAAGATATCATTGATATTGAGTTCTTACAGACGTTCCAAGATAACTTCGCTGAATCTGTGGGCGTCGCAAGTATTACAGTTGATATGACTGGCAATCCAGTCACCAAACCTAGTAATTTTTCAGATTTTTGCATGAAATACACCAGAGGATCGGCGGTGGGAGTAAAGCGCTGTATGGAGTGTGATCGCAAAGGCGGTGAAGAATCGGCACGCACCGGTAAACCAGCTATTTATGAATGCCATGCCGGTCTAGTCGATTTTGGGACGCCAATTATGCTGGAAGGCAAACAGATTGGATCTATCTTAGGCGGACAAGTATTAACTTCGCCACCTGATGAAGTTTACTTTCGTAAAATCGCCCAAGAAATTGGCGTCGATCCTGATGAGTACATTGCCGCGTTACGTAAAATTCGTCAGTTACCTCGTACAAGTGTGGAGGCCGCTGCCAATGTTTTGTATTTAGTTGCAAACACTTTATCTAAAGTATGGTACCAACAATATAATTTAAAAAAAATGGCTGGTGCAATTAATGAGAGTATGGTTCACATCTCTGCCACGATGGAAGAACTAGCAGCTTCCGCAAGTGATGTTAGTAATAATCAAAATATCTTGAATGGCGAAATTAAAAATGTCAGTATCGTCTCGGGGAAAATTAATGAAGTCATGGATTTCATTAAAGAAATTGCCGATGAAACTCGTTTACTTGGATTAAATGCAGCCATCGAGGCTGCGCGGGCTGGAGATGCAGGTCTTGGTTTTGGTGTGGTGGCTCAGGAAATCCGCAAACTATCAGGGGATTCAAAACAGACAGTTGGTAAAATTAAAGAATTCACCATGATTATTCAAGATTCTGTAAACAAAACAGTTACAATGGGGAATGCAACTTCAACGACCGTCGAGCAACAAGCCTCAGCTATTGAACAAGTAACAGCGAGCATTGAAGAAGTGTCGAGTATGGCAGAACAATTATATACTTTAGCAAATGAAGTCTGAAGGCAATTGACTATTTAGTATAGCGACTGGGAGATGATAGAATGGCACGTATTCAAATTGTCGTTTTTGACATCGGTGGTAATGAATTTGGCATTGAAGCTAATTTGGTCTATGGTATTATCAGGACTAATAAAGTCAGTATCCAACGTATACCAGTTTCGTCCGATGATATTGAAGGCATGATCAGTTGGCGCGACAAAGTTAGATATGTTTTTAATTTAGGTAAAAAATTAAAAATCCCAAGCCAAGCATTACATATAGAAAGTAAAATTATCATGATTCATGCCAATGAACTTATTATAGGTTGCTTAGTGGATGAAGTTACGGATATTGTACTGTTTAACTCCGAAGAAATAGAGCCTGCACCTTCATTTGTAGAACAAAATGGCAATCAATATATAACAGGAATTGGTAAAGTAGATGATCGTCTCATTGTAATGCTGGATATGAACAAGTTGCTGAGCGGTGTAGTCGTTGAAAGTTTTTCAACGAATAAGATTCGAGCATAATTACTCAATGCTCCTACCAATTACGAACAATAATTATAATTTAAAAGGAATTAGGGATGACACATAAAATTAACTATCACTCTTCAAGCATGAATATTTCGGTATGCGGAGCCATCACTAGCATTATCACACGATAATGATGCTAGGAGTGCTTCTCATCTTGCTTTATTTTGTATCCTGTGCTGTCATAGTACAGGACCTTTTTTATTATTCCTGGGATAGGGTATTTTTGAGTATTTATAGGTAAAACTAATGGCTCAATTTACATTATATTTAATTATTGTAAATTAAGCCATCTAATTCAATTGTTGTTGTCTTTATTGGAAATGTAAAGCTAAAGTTCTAATGTTTATGCGGATCGGCTATTGTACGGATTTATACTTTATCCAACTACACTCGGAATCCAGCCACCGACGTTTGCAAATCATCGGCCAGTTTAGCCAACGCCTGACTGGATGAGGCGATTTCTTCCATCGATGCAAGTTGTTCTTCTGCAGCCGCCGATACATTTTGAGTTTCACCCGCTGACATCTGACCAAGTTCGTCAATTTTTTTAACCGAACCGACGATCTGCTGGCTACCAACAGCCATTTGCTGCATAGCTACAGAAATATCCTTAACTTGACTCGATACTTCGCTCACAAGATTCACGATTTCTCGGAAGGAAGCCCCTGCTGTGTTAACTACATCAGTCCCACTCTTGACTTCACGTGTACCGTCGTTCATCGCTGCAACCGCTTCATCGGTATCCCCCTGGATTTCCCCAATCAGTTCGGCGATCTTCTTAGCCGCTTCCTGAGACTGTTCAGCCAATTTCCGCACTTCTTCGGCTACGACCGCAAACCCTCGTCCCTGTTCCCCCGCCCGCGCCGCCTCAATGGCTGCATTGAGAGCCAACAGATTGGTCTGCCCTGCTATGCCGGATATGGTAGCGACAATCTGGCCAATTTCCTTCGACCGTTCCCCAAGTTTAATCACAACTTTGGCTGAAGAGTTCACGGTTGTTTCGATTTGCCCCATCTGAGTAATCGCTCTCTCCACCGCTTGCCCACCATCTGTTGCTTTGTCAACTGCCTTGCTCGACTGAGTGGCTACCATGTCGGCATTAACGGCGATTTGTCGGATATTGGTCACCATCTGTTCCACCACTGCCGTGGTTTCTTTGGCCGCCTCCATTTGTTCACTTACTCCTGTCGCTACATCGGTAATCGACGTTGCGACTTGGTTGGCCGCCTGAGCAGACTGGTCGGCACTAGCGGTTAGTTCTTCACTAGAAGCTGCAACCGTCTCAGCTTTGGATTGTACATTTACCACCAAGTTGCGTAGCTTGGCCGACATTTGTCCGAAAGCCTCTGACAATTGCCCAATCTCATCTTTAGAATGAATGCTATTTTCTCGGTACCTTAAGTCCCCCTCGGCTAGCAGGAGTGCTTCATCCCGCATTTTTCTGATTGGTTGGGTAAACCCAATACTCATGTATACCATAACAAAAGCTCCAAACAATATGCAACAAATTGCTGCTGTGAATAAGATCATGCTTAGTGATCTCACTACGCTAGTAACTTCCGTTTCCGGAGCACTAACCATTATAACCCAATGTTGATCACCTGGGAGGTTTATGGGCGTGAACACGCTCGTCATCCGAGCATTGCTAATAAACATATGTGTTCCCTGCACCTGTACTCCATTTTCAATAGTAGCTTTAAGAAACGATATTAGTTTATCATCCAATTCATTAACGCCAAGGTTTAGTTCTGATTTGACCTTTTTTTCTGTCAGGCTCAATTTCCCATTTAATTCCGGATGTTGGGCATAAGCAATCACCATACCGGTTTTATCAGCAATGACTCCATAGCCACTCTCTTTGAACTTAATATCCTTAATCATGTCATTTAAACTATCAAGCGGTACCGTCCCTTGTAACACACCTGTCAAATTACCATTAACTATCACTGGTACAGCAATTCCAAGGGATAACTTACCCGTACCCTTTGCAATTAGCAAATCTGATACGGCTATTTTCTTTGTCCGAATGGCTTTTTGATAGTACTCACGATCGCCCAAATATGCAGTGTCACCTTGCGCCCGCACCACGTTCCCACTTAAATCGCCATAGTTAATACCTGTAAATTTGTTACTACGCTGCATTGCTTCTGCTAACGTACCAACAATTTGCTGTCGATCACTACCGTTCCTAATATTGGGATTAGTGGTCAAGTCCTGAAGATAGATGATCAGTTCATTAGTGGAAGATTGGACGCGGTTGGCATAATCAGTACCTATTGCCGCTGCTGTCTCATCAACGCTTTTGGAAAGCGCCTGTTTGGAAAAATAGTAACTAATCCCAGTCTGTATCCCTAAAGATACTACCATAAGTGTAAGAACAATGAGTAGTAGACGTACGCGAATGCTTGATATATTAAATTTCAAATTAATTCCCTCTTTCATAGTCTTTTGTTGTCTAATTCGGTAATATGTCCCAAATTCCTCTACAATTCGATATTAAAATCGTAGTTGTTAAGTATTTAACAGAAGTTTAGATATGTCTCAAATATTATAACAGAAGCTATCGCTCATTTTGTGGCACATATCATCATGTTGCTTTGCTATTTATGTATTAAACGTACGCCACTCATGTCATAATAAATATATTATACTTCGCGTCTAAGTATCGCAATGTCTCTTGCTTTTAAACTACGGCATCTTCAATATATATATCCCCTGACAAATTTATCAAAATCTAGTTCTCAGTAATACTGATTTGTTCCTTCATTTATATCTTTTTCTCCCAAAATTCCTGCAATATCTAGAATTTAACTATTCGGTCCTCCTTTTTAATGTGATAGTTTTTTTGGAATTTGATGCAATTATATATATTCACCACTTCTCTATATTCCTACAAAAAAGGTGGATTAAGGATTCGCGTCACAAACGCCTTCCTTATCCACCTTTTAAAATCGAACTAAATTTTAAATTTATCCACTGCTAACTGCAGTTGTTCCGCCAAGTGAGCTAGATGCTGACTGGAGGACGCAATCTCCTCCATTGATGCCGATTGTTCCTCCGTGGCGGCTGAAATAGTCTGCGTCTGGCTGGAAATTTCGTGACTGATATGGTTTGTTTCCCGCATCCCTTCTAACACCTCCTGGCTATTTCCAGTTAATTTTGTCAAGCCGTCAGCCATTCCTTGTGCAATATTAGCAACTTCTTTAACATGTCCATCAATATCTTTAAAAGCCCTACCTGCCCGGTCAACAACCTCAGTTCCCCGCCTTACCTCTTGGGTACCACCATCCATAGCCACTACTGCCTCATCCGTTTTCCCCTGGATATCGCTGATAAGTATTGCGATTTGCTTCGCCGCTTCCTGCGACTGCTCAGCCAACTTACGTACTTCCTCCGCGACCACGGCAAAGCCTCGACCCTGCTCACCGGCCCTTGCTGCTTCAATGGCGGCATTTAGCGCCAGAAGATTAGTCTGACCGGCAATACCGGAAATTGTTTCAACAATCTGTCCAATTTCTTTAGAACGTTCACCCAGCTCGGTAACTACCTTGGCTGAATTCTCTACCGTTTCTCGAATACTTGTCATTTGGTTAATGGCAGTATCCACCGCTTTATTACCTTCACTAATTGCACCTATAGCCCTGCCGACTATATCTACAGCATTCCGTGTTTTTTCGGTTTCCACCTTGGCTCCATCCACGATTTTCCCCACCAATCCCACAGCCGCTTCCACAGCGTTGACCTGACGATCAATCCCTTGGGCTGTACTCGAAATAGAAATGGCCACTTGATTGGCAGCTTGAGCCGATTGTTCGGCATTAGCAGTAAGTTCCTCAGAAGACGCCGCTACCTGCTGCGATGAACTACCGATCTCACGCACTAGGCTACGCAAATTATCAACCATTGTTTCAAAAGCCAAAGCCAATCGACCCAGTTCATCTTTTGATTTTATATTAATTTGAGTAATACTAAGATCACCGCCTGCAATGCGACTAGCCGCCGACTCCAGTATCTTTAGTGGTTTTGCGATACGGTCTGCCATCCAGAAGATAAGTATAATGGTCAGAATAAGCACCACAGAGATAGTACCCAACGCGCTCCAAGTAAAAGCACTCAGTCGCACAGTCGCTTCCCTAGCAGGCACATTCACTCCAATGCTCCAAGAAGTTCCCACAATCGGCGCATAAGCTAAATACTTCTGTACACCATCATATTGATAATTGGCAATCCCCTTTTCACCTTTCAACATTTTTTCTACCGCTGTTTTTAGTTCAGACGTAGCCTTTGGATCACTATTCACATTAACCTTATTCATTATTTCTTTATTTGGATGAAGAATAATTGTTCCATCTGCCCGCAAAAGATAAGCATATCCCGTCTGCCCAACTTTGACCTCAGTAACAAGTTTTTCAAGTTCTTCAATATAGATTGCTCCAGCTAGAATTCCGATAACACGCCCCTCAGCCCGGATTGGAGTAGCAATAACCACGACCAGTTTACCTGTAACTGGAGATATACTTGGATCAGAGATAAAAGTATTTCCGTTCATTGCTGGTTGAAAATAAGACCGATTGGCGGCATTTCTGACTACGCCTTGAGTAATGTAGTTTCCTTTATCATCGATCCAAAAAAGGTTCTCATACATCTTGTTATTTTTCATTTCTGCGGCAACATAGGACGCCATCGCTTCTTGATTTCCACTAATCATGACCGGCGACCGAGCAATCGTAGCCAATTCTGTCTTGGATTTATCCAACCACATGCCAATTTCTCCACCACGGTTTTGGGCCACGGATGCAATTTCATTTTCGACATCCTGTACTAGCATCTTTTCTGCTTGCCAATAATTTAGCCCTCCCAATACACTAAGAGCAATAGTAACTAAAATGATTACAACAAGCGCAAGTTTAGTCTTGATACTTTTCATACTGACTCCTTCTCCCTTATGATTCAAAATCTAGTCCCATATTTTTTTCTCTGCTTTCCGAGAGAATCGTTAAATATTCATTTATTTCCACACTTATTCGACAATAAATTCGTATTCCCTTTGTCAATATTGATATTTTTTTGTCGAATTAGTTATTTTTTCTATAAAATAGGTGTTTTTTCTCATTTTGTTCTCATCTTCCGACAAAATTACACCTATTTAAAACAAAAAAGCCGGCCAAGTTACACCCTAACCAGCCTATTCCTACTTTTAACCTAAATTGATTCACTTTCCCTATCTGTCCTGTAGATAAATTAAGTTTCGCCAGCAATTGATGAATTATAACGAGATTTCTGTATTTATCTTCCCCACCCTCCATAAATAAAATATTACGTTCCCCACGTATAACGCCCACAATAAACGGCAACAATATTAGTAGCACGTTATCTCTTTATGAGGCTCTCTTTTGGAGGTTTTTTTTTCTTCCCTTACGTTTTAAGAACAATTAACAATAGATCAATCACCCTCGTTTACTATAGATCATATTATGTATAGGAACTATCTATAGATTTTATGTGAATTAGGAGGTGATTCCGTGGATACTGTAAACAATCAAAAAAGTGTCGGTACTACAATAAAGGTCACTTATGGTAGCCAAAAAGATATTTCTAACCGAAAAAATGACCAAATAGTTAACACTCAAAAAAAATCTCAAAGACCTTAATTAAATGGCTGTTCTTTTTGGGCAGCCATTTAATTAAGGTCTTGATAAATTGCATCACCGATAACCTTTGGCTTATTAACCCTGACTTCAATTTCTTGTCCATCAAAATCTCCAATCGTTATTTTTACGCCTTCAAAATTTGTGACTTGTGGCGGCGCATAATATTAATCCCCCAGCCGCAAATCTGAAATGGCGGTTTCAATGTTAGCGTTTGCTGTCATGAGTATAACACTGGTATCGCTTCGCCCCGGAAAGTTGGAAATTGCTTGTAGAAAATCGATCCCAGTTTTTCCCGGCAGATAGGACCATAGCAAATTGCCCTGTCGTAAAGACTCTTACTCCAGCTTCACCATCACTGTACTCTTACGATGTCCCAAACTCTTCAGAAAACGTACCAGATAACGACGACTGTCTACATCATCGTCAAGAAGCAAAATATCCATCGCTGATCCCCTCTCCCACCCCTTGATAAAGGGGAAATTCCACTATGAACGTCGTTCCTTTGCCCATCTCACTTGTAACCACAATTGTGCCGTTATGGGCGGTAACAATTGCTTTAACGATGGATAACCCCATCCCCATGCCTCGCTCACCCGCTACGGTAAAAAAAGGTTCAAAAATTTTATCTTGGAATTCGTTAGGTATGCCAGGACCGTTATCAGTAATTTCAATTACTATTTTATTGTTCCGCTCCTTGGTCTTCAAAGTAATCTTTTTCTCTGCTATATCCGTCTTTTGTAACGCTACAACAGAATTATTAATTAAATTTGTTACAATTTCACTAAGACCTACAGCATTCCCAAGCACCATCAGACTTTGGGTGGAAAACACGGATGTAACCAGTACCCCCTTATTTTCTGCCAGCCTCTGCATAGCTGATAAGGCATCTCGAATAGCTATCTTAAAATCACAGACCACCATATCAATCAGCTCTTTATTCACTAACGCTCGTATATGACGAATAATCCCATCAATATTATTTGCTTGATTTGAAATATCTTCCATACTTTCTAATACGTCATCCATGGGCAGACTTTTGCCGTGTATATGATAATAAAGAGCACTGTCAGCTGCCAGCTTTAGGGAATTAAGCGGTTGAGTAATTTCATGCGCAATGCCAGCAGACAGGGCCGCCAGTGATATAAGTCTCTCGGCCTGAATTAAATTGCTAGCAATTTCTTCTTGCAATATTTTATTGGTATTTTCCATCCCAACGTTATCTTTCATTAGCTTCCTGCTCATATTCGTCATTTCAAGGTTAAGAGCCCCCATTTGAGCTATAATAGTGTCTCTTGTTATCAAGACTTTCTCGGTGATAACAATGATTTGACTGTCTTTTCTTAGGATATGACAGTAGAAGTTGCATCCATTATTGGGCGTATGAAAATGCCACACTGTTTTAATATGACTCTCATTCATTGACGATAATGTAAATTTGGTCGCTATATCAAGCACCAGGAAATCTCTAATATTTTGACCGATAGGTTTTTCTCTTTGCCCTAACATCTCATGTAAGGCAACGTTGCAATCCATAATAATACCTTGCTCATCCAGCCATATAATCGGCGTTGAAAAATAATTTTCCATATATCTAACCATTAAGTCTGTGTTCTTCATCCAACTCACGATGCTACTCCTCTCTACTCAGCCACTTTTTTGCAAAGTAATTATATTGGAACCCTTGTCCGCGATATGCACGGTAGAACCAAACAAATATTCGGGCAAGTAATTCATAATTATTTAGTTTTAATATTGTACTCATAATCGCAGCGTGTTAATAATGATTGTCATACATAACCTGTAAAGAATTATTGTCAATAATCTGATAAATCGCTGGATAGCTGGCAAGTTTTTCGTCAACTAAACGTCGTAGAGCTACTTGATTGTTCTTATATTCTTCAGACGCGAATGCAGAAACGAGTGTTATCTCTTTTGAGCTTCTAAATATACTCAAACTAATTCCTCCAATTAAATGCTGTTATTTTTTTCTCAATTCCCGTTATTCCAATCTTACCGATTCCGATAGAGACTTGAACAACACTATTTAATATTTTATTGATCAACCGAATCTTGGGATCGTTAATCCTAAACTGTCATCCTAAGAATCATAGTTTAGATGGAATATTAGAGCCTCTAAATTAGAGTTCTTCCATTTATTATATATATGACAAATTTCTTTCTTTTTCATCGTATATTGACTATTATAAACATGTTTTTATGCAGTTTTTGTCGAAATTATTTTTTATGTTAACTTTCTTTTGAAAATATAAATCCACATCAAATTCCGCCATCACCTCTGCCTCCGTCATAATCACAACAAACGGCTTTCTCTTATATTGCTTAAACTTAAAAATAAAAAAAGCCACCTCACCCCGAAAGGCAAGACGACTAAGAAAAAAGCCGATCAATATGGATTTATTTCCACCTCGACCAGCTTTTATTTTTCGTTGGCTCCCAGCGAGCATATTATCAAAGATTATTATTAAAGGACACTCTATTCTAGAATTATAGAATTACTAAAACTAAACATGAAATTTGCTGACAGTTTCCTGGAGATCCTGGGCCATCTTAGCAAGACTCTGGCTGGATGATGCAATTTCTTCCATCGACGCCGACTGTTCTTCAGATGCGGCCGATACCGTCTGAGTCTGTCCAGCAATATCTTTACTAATGCGGTCAATATCTCGCACAGAAGTCACTATTTGCTGACTGCTAGCAGCCATTTGCTGGATTGCTACCGACGTTTCTTCAACCTGGGAAGACATCTGATTAATCATTCCAAAAATGTCTTCAAAGGATTGTCCGGCATTATTCACGACTTCAGTTCCTAGTTTGACCTCATTGGTTCCATTATTCATTACAGTAACAGCACTTTGCGTATCACTTTGAATCTCGTTAATGAGTGTCGCTATTTCTTTGGCAGCTTCCTGAGATTGTTCGGCTAACTTACGTACTTCTTCGGCGACAACCGCAAAACCTCTGCCTTGCTCACCTGCACGAGCAGCCTCAATCGCCGCATTTAAAGCAAGCAAATTAGTTTGCGCGGCTATGCCGGAAATAGTGTCCACAATCTGTCCAATCTCCTTGGAACGTTCCCCAAGCTTGGTAACAACTTCGGTAGAGGTAGCAACTGATTTTTCTATACTGGCCATCTGACTAATTGCCGCAGTAATTGCTTTTTTGCCATCTTGCGCTGCGCTGGCGGTTTTATTGGACATATCTGATACTTTGTTAGAATTGCCAGCTATCTGTTGAATACCAACTGACATTTGTTCCACCCTAACGAATGTGGAATCAACCTCTTTGGTTTGGGTTACTGCCCCCTGTGCAACGTCACTTATCGTACTGGCTACCTGGTTAACGGCCTGTGCTGATTGTTCGGCACTTGCCGTTAACTCCTCAGACGAGGCTGCAACCTGCTCTGCATTTTTCTGCACGTGCTGAATTAAGCGTTTGAGGTTAGACCCCATTGTATTAAAAGCCACAGACAGTTGTCCAATTTCATCATCGGTCGATACGCTTACACTCTGGGTAAGGTCACCATCGGCCATCTTATTGGCTGCTCCCACCAGAGAGATAATTGGATTAATTATCCGAATGGCGATAAAGTACATAACTATTCCACCTAATAATACGGCAATAAGAGCGGTAAGAATAGCTTGATTCCTTATCTCATTGATTTTCGCCATAGCCTCATCTTTTGGTAGCCCCGTGCCTACCACCCACGAGGTCCCTGGAACAGGTGAAACTCCGGCATACCTCGTACTGCCGTTGAAATCATACTCCTTGACCCCTTTCTTGCCAGCAAGCGCCACTTTCGCTAATTCAACAAGTGCTGGACTCTTATCATTACCTAAAATATTCTCTTTCATGACAACTTTTTCGTCAGGATGTATGAAGAAAATACCTGATTTTCCGAATGCATAAGTATAGCCTTCCTTGCCGACCTTCCGGTTTAGGACATAATTAGTAATACCATCCATCTGAATTCCTGCAGATAAATATCCTATAATCTGCCCCTGCTCTCCTTTGACGGGAGTTATGACTACGGCCACCAGCTTACCAGAGAAGGATGACACAACTGGATCTCCAGACATAACCGTCGCTTTTGCTTGTAAGACATCCTTGAAATATCCCGCTTCAGCCTTTGAGCCCGATGTCCCGTCAGAAGCTACGAACTTGCCATTGGGATCAATTAGAATGAAGTTTTCTATTTTTGGCATTGACTTTTTCATCTCTGCTAATCTTACAACGACAATATTGGGGTCACTTGACTTGAGTCTGTCGTCTGTAGCACCAAATTCTACAATTGCTTTCATTGCCGCCACTTCCTTGCCAATCCCCTCTGCAGCAGTCTCGGCATTCGCAAGCATATTCTCCTCGATTTTTTCATTAAGAGCCATCTGGCTACTTCTCAAATTTAAGAAACCTGTAACCCCAATAGAAATGGCTAATACTAGACATGCGAAAATAATCAGCTTGGTCTTAATGCTCTTCATTGAAAGATTTGCTACGTGATTCATTTTTAACATTCTAAAACTCTCCTTTAAAATAAGTTACATTCATTGCTACCAATTGAGATGTTGATAAATTTATATCTTATCATTTTTTGTACATTGGGCTGCCTGAAAGATAGTTTTTAATGCCATATATAATTCATTCTTTTTTTCCTCAGAAAAATCAGCCAAAAGACTTTGTCTATATTGATCCGCAATACGCTCCCATACGTTATAATGCTTTATCGCTATTTCCGTCAAAGAAATTTTTCTTTCACGTCGGTCAATGCCTTCCTCTCTCATTATATAACCTTTCTTTTGCAGTCCAACTAGACTGCGTGATACTGCTGATGGCTCAATATTTAAGTAACTTGCTAAATCTCCCTGTATCATCTTCCCTTTTTCCATTAACGCAACTATGATACTCCACTCGGAAAAGTGCAAGTTATAAGGGCTAAATTGGCTATTTAGATTTTGAGAAATGATACGAGTGAGCTGAAAAACCTGGTGCATCATCAATTCATCAATTTTCACTATTAAACCTCCAAGTTTATTTGACTAGTCAACTATTTGTATATAAGCGTTATAAAATTTTATAAAAGCAACTCTTTTCTGCCGAATAACTAAAAAAGTTCTTTACAATTCGCTATTGTTCCATTTCCGTATATACTAGAAGGTACCAACCTAACTGTTATAGGCTTCCCACGCCCATATACCCCCAGCTTTGCGTCTCTTACTTTCAACGACTTTTCTAAATTATACCATTATCCACCTTAACATTACACTATGTACGAGTATATCATGGCTTTATTTTTTGTACCAGAACATTTTCTACGATGACGTCGCAACTGCAAAAGCTCAAAACATGGCTTGAGGAAGAAGAAGGCTACTTTGCTATTACTCTGTCTAACGCGCAGCAGATTAAGAATGTTCCAGGAAAGAAAACAGATCCGAATGATTCTCGGTGGATTTCAAAACTACTGGCAGTCGGACTAGTGAACGGAATCTTTATTCTACCCAGAGAAATCCGAGAACTGAGGACTCTTTCGCGATACCGCGACAAATTGATCGGGATGCGAACGAGCGAAAAGGACAGGGCTCTCATTAACCTGTATCCATACTTTAAAAAGAGATTTGTTCCAATTAAAGAACAAACCTCTTTTTATTTTTCACTGTAACTTGCTTAAATAAATCCACCATTTACACGCAGGGTCTGACCAGTTACCCATTGTGATTTATCGCTTACTAAAAATTCAATGACATTCGCGATATCCTCAGGTTCACCAATTCGGCCAAAAGCATTCATCTTTTTCATACCTTCGATTTGCTGTTCTGTTTTCCCTATCTTAAATAGCTCAGTGTTGACAGGTCCAGGAGCCACGGCGTTAATTGTAATTTGCTTGGAGCCGAATTCCTTTGCAAGTTGACGAGTGAATTGTTCAACCGCACCTTTGGTACCAGCATATACGCTGTACGTCGGAAACATTTGCCCTGTTACGGATGTGGAGAAGTTCACTATTCTTCCTTTGTTCTCCATGTATTTTAAGGCTTGCTGGCAAGCAAAGAAAGTACCTTTTACATTCACTGCAAATTGTTTGTCAAAATCGTCTTCCGTTACGTCCGTAAGAGGTTTGGTTATCATGAGCCCTGCATTGTTAATCAGAATATCTACTTTACCCAACTCATTAATTGTTTTTGCAAACAATTCTTTAACATCACTTAACTTACTTAGATCAGCATGAATTGCTACCGCTTTGCCTCCCTTTTGAATGATACCTTCCACCACTTCTTCTGCTTTTTGGGGACTGCTGGAATAATTAATTACCACGCTAGCACCTAAATCAGCCAGTTGTTCAGCAACGACACGTCCAATTCCTCTCGAAGATCCTGTTATGATTGCTACTTTTCCTTCTAAAATTTTCATTTTTATTTATCCTTCTTTCTACTCTATTTTTTTCGTGCAGGTGTAAGTAATGAATCTAGGCCGATACGTTTCATAAAATCGATACGAAGTTTTTAAGAAAGTGTGGTTAGACCTTGTTTTGCCAGTGCTTTGGCCGATAGATTGCCAATACCTGTTGATGCACCTGTTACTAAAATTGTTAAATTCATATTTTTCCCCTCATTTCACTTTTCAGATGTAAAACCTTTTTCAAGTAAAGTCCATACATCTAAAAACTCGTTATAAATCGTTGGACTTTTCCATTCATATGCATGGGCTGGGTGATGAAATCGTACCGTAGCATAGAAGATAGTGCGTGCTAATCGAGAAGGTTCTTCAGATTTTATACCACCACGGGTGATGATTTCACTCATTTGATCTGTCATATGATTAATGTGTTTATAAATTAAATCGGCAGCTTCATCTGTTACTTTGGCATACATTTTAAACATTTCTTCCTCTTTACGGGCATAGTGGTGTTTTAATTTGATGAGTGTTCGGATATATGATTGTAAATGTTGAGGCCCATCCATTGTAGTGTCATTACAAACATCTGTTAACGGATTAATGATTTTCTCATCAAGCCACTTTTCTGTAACGCCTTCAAGAAGCTCGGTCTTGCTTTTGAAATGTCGATAAATCGTTCCGTGACTTATATTCAAGATACGAGCAACATCTATTACAGAGGTTTTTGCTACCCCAAAACGTCTGAGTGCTTCTTCTGTTGCTACAAGTATCTGCTCTTTTGTTAACACTTCTGAAAAATTTCCCATAAAGTATGTTTCATCTCCTTGAATCTATAATAACACAACAAATATCAAATGACAATTATTGTTTTTTGTCATTTGATATTTGTTGGTATCTAATATTTATTGTAATCTTCAATTACATCACATATTTAATCACGTTTTATCAAAAGTAAATCATGTTACTTTCGTGTACATGGCGCCAATTTCATGCATCTTTAACTGTAGCCATAGGATAATACCTTATTCCAGATTTGCTTTTATTCCAATTTCTCCTTGGACTTCCGTTAAATAGTGTTAGTCTCATCAATCTTGAGCCTCTATTTTCACATATTCAATTGTTTTTTACCGTTTAATTTCATACTCATGTTCAAATACTATTTAGGCAGAGAATTATATGTATATACATATAATTTGTTATTTTTTTTATTTTCCCAGCTTGTTGATGGATTGTAAGGTTTCTAAAAAGCCATTAAACTGTTCCCCAAGTACTTGTGCAATTTTCCTTTGCGCCTCTTCCCATAACGGTATAGCTTCTTCAAGCTTTTTCTCACCGTTTTGAGTGATTGAAATTAATTTTTTCCGAGCGTCATGATTTTCAGGTATAATTCTAATGTATCCATGCTTATTCAATATTTCAATATTTCTCGTGACTGTACTTTGGTCCATGAGCAACATAGTAGCCAGTTCACCAACCGCAATGTTTTTATGCAATGAAATATTGCGAAGCAATGCACATTGTGTGCTACGTAAACCAGTTGATTGTAGGTGCTGATCATAAAATTGAGTAATCACACGTGTCGTTTTTCTTAAATTACCGCAAACACAGCATTGCATATCTGGCAAATCTAACATAGTGCACACCTCAATGTCTATTATATGTATATACATGTAATAGACATTGAGGTGTGCTTTGTCAATAGCTATGACCAGATGCAAAACTATAACAATAAATCTCTTACCGAGTGACGTGCTTTGAGAATGTCGTCTAATGCTTTATTGTGTTGTTCATTGATGTTCTCGAACATTTCACTCCTCCTCTATTTCTTTTAACCGAATCCGCCGGCTCCAAGCGATCAGGAATATCTTTAACTATAGGTTTACTTACGTGGCGTTGTTTACAATTCGGTTACAGGCAAGTTAAGAGATTGCCATGCAACGATTCCACCAGTTAACTCTTTTACAGTATACCCATTCTTAATAAGTTCTACGCTTGCCTTTTTTGCAAGATTACACCAGGTGTCCCAGCAGTAAACTACAATAACTTTATCTTTCGGTAAATCACCAAGTCTGTTTTTTATATCCTTTTCAGGTATTTCAGCTGCTCCAGCTATTTTTACTTTTTTTAGGTGTGATGGTGCGTTGCGAACATCTACAACAACAAAAGTGTCTGGTTGTGCTTTAGACGCGGCCATGAAGTCCATGGGACTGATAGTCGTTTCCAAAAGGTTTTCTAGGTATTCTAAGTTTGTCATTATAATCATCCTTTCATTAATGCCAATTTTTTACTAACTTGATAAAAATATTATTTAAATTTTGTACTTCTTCATCCGTTAAGGATGAAAGAGTACTTCTTTCATAGTCTATTAATTTGGGCCAAAGTTCACTAAGAATCTGTTCACCTTTTGAGGTAATCTCTAAATTGTATGTTCTGCGATCAAGAACATTTTTTATACGTGTTAAATAACCAATAGATTCAAGATGATCAACTCTTTTAACCATAGTAGTTCTATCAACATGTAGAACTTCACCAACTTGCTGCTGGGTAGAATCAGGCATTGAGGTTATAACTGTTAAAAGGCCAAACTCTTTTGAATCAATTTGATAGTGATTTAATTCTGCATTAAACTTCTCTATCATTTGTTCGGTGACTTTGCCGAATAGAAAACCCATACTATCGAAAATACTAAACAGAATAACACCTACTTTCAGATATATAATCATCTTTTTGCATAATCAGCGATTTATATAATCAGTCTAGCTGATTATATAAATATTGTCAATATCAATTTGGTAATTTTCTATCACTTTAGCCGTTACTTGGTAAGCGTCCAATAAGATCAAAAGTTGGTCCTGGTGCAAATCACGAAGTCAAAATTTCACACTACTTCCACTAAAATATCAAGCTACAATCCCCACAATTTTATTAAAGAATTCAACTTTAGAAAGAGCACATTGGATTTCTTCAACCTGCCCCTTCCTAATCATATTCATTATTTCAATTCCACAAATTATTTCATGAATAGCAACCTCGGTCGCAGCATATTTGTCAGTTGTTATTACCCTTGGTTAAGGAGTACATAACAATGGATCTGATCCATACCAAGTTGCTGCTTCGTCTTCATCCCGATCCTCTTCCTTCAAGTCTATCCACGATATAGCAAATCAAAATTTTTCAACATCCTGAGTATCAATAAAATAGGCTTCCAAACCATTTTTAATATGCATGATCTCAAAGGCAACATTTTTATCATCATAAAGATGAAAAACTCACATATAAAAAACTATAATTGGCCTGCAAAAACTCAAAACGTCAAAGCTTCCCTTCTATTTTTGCAATTAAATTTTGTTATAGAGCCAGTCCGGTAAAATCTTAAGTACCCACGCTATAATTCGCCATCGCTTTGTTACATATGCGCGACTTTTTTTATTTACGATTGCTCTGTAAATCTGTTGTGCCGCTTTTTCTGGCGTAGCGAGCCAAAATAGTCCTTCTCCCTGAGCCATAGCTGTATTAACAAAGCCGGGTTGAATATCAGTCATGGTTATTGAGATACCCAATTTGTATACCTTTTTTCTTACCCCTTCCATGTAGTTCGATATAAAGGCTTTTGATGCACTATACGCCGGAGCCTCAGCACTGCCCCTAAATGCTGCAATTGATGATACTCCTACAATATGGCCTATACCTTGAACGCAAAAATACTTGAAAGCAACATTTACCATAGCAGTATAACCCAATACATTAACATCAATGGTTTCTTTCTCTTTGGTAAAATCCAGATCAGGATTTAGAAACCCGCATCCCGCGCTAATTACGATTAATTCTACCCCATTCATTTCTTGAATCAATGCTTCCAGTGAACTCCTTGCTTCCACGAGTCGCGAAATATCAAAACTGCTGATATATGATTCTGTCGTAATTTCATGTTGAAGTTCTTGCAAAAGTTCAGTTCGTCTTCCAACAAGCCCCACTACATAATCATTCTCTGCCAATACTTTAGCTAATTGCCTCCCTATCCCCGATGAGGCTCCAATTACTATAGCCTTTTTCATATTCGCCTCCTTGATTCTTCCATTTAACATAGCATCACCTAGCTTACGAATGAATCTCAATCATTTTTTGTTGTTATATATATATGATCCATTTATTACCCCTGCTTAGCCTAATGATGGTTCACCTTGAGCGTGAGTTCCCAGCAAGCTATTCGGAGTTGTTTTAGTCTATTATTCCATACCTTTACACGAATCCCTCTACATTTAATGAAAAGACAATTAGACAAAAGACTGTAACAACCAGTGCGAATACTGAAAATTGAACCTTTGATAATATCTACATGTAAAAAAGGCTTGATCATTAGAACGGATGACGAGATTCCTTTAAGTCCTAGTAGATATTTTTAAATAGGCCAATAGTCTCAAGGAATCACTGGTAATAATAGAGAATCATAGCAAAAAGTGACTCTAATATATGATTTAAACGTCAAGAAGCTACTTCTATTTTACAGATTCGGATATTTATGTACACAAGAAAGGAATAATTAAAATGGAAAGAACAAAAATAAGCGAAAGTGTCTGGTATGATCCAAGGAGCTAAAATTATCCGCGAAACCCCACAGTCCGATGGCTCCTATCAAGTCACCATAAGCGTATCTCTCTGCGGAGCGATCAACAGCATAACTTCTATAGCGTTACCCCAACTTCAAGTAAACATTGTACCGCAGAACATACCATCCCCAGCTCAAACAGCTCTTGTGGACACCCCAACTAATACCTTAATACACGGGTATAATAGTTGACGCAAGAGGATTAGACCTACAGCCTACCTTCTCCCCTGCAATTTACGACGACACTGGTCGCACCATATATGGCACCAATTTTAAAAACTATGGGTCTACGAGTGAAAGTCTATGATTGCCAGGTTTCTTTATTAGCACTGACTTATTGCTAGTTGGTGCCTTTTTTATAGACGTTTTAGCTATTCGCAATTATAAGCTGGTTTATGATTTGTTGGTGATTTTGCAATAAAAGGATAAAGAGGGTGAATGTCTTGATTGTAAAAAAATATTGGAATAGCATCATTTCGCTCTTACTATGCACTTTATTTACACTCATAGCTCCTGCTCCTGTATCCGCGGCGATTAAAGAAATCATTGCGGAAGGCAATTATTCTATGGGCGATGGTGAAACCCCATTAGTCGGGGAGGAGCGGGCTCTGCTTGATGCCAAAAGAACTGCAATTGAACAAGCAGGAACATATGTTGAAAGTTACTCGGAAACGAAAAATTATAGACTTACGGCAGATGAGATCAAGGTGATTGCATCGGGCGTTATGGAAGTTATGGTACTTGATAAGCAACGTAACTTAGAAGGAAATTTTATTAGTTTCCACACTAAGATTAGAGCCACTATTACTACGGATAAAATTGAATATCTAGCGTCTCGAATAACCGAAGAAACATTAACCGAAAAATACAAGCAATTACAACAGGATTACGGGACAGTTCAGCAAGAACTTGCAAATATTAAATTACAAAGTGGAACCTTTTATCAGGAAACTCCCCAAAACGAAATAAAAGGTTCGTTATTTAGTCATGAAAGTAGTTTAAAGGCAAATGATTGGTTCGAGTTCGGACAAGTTTATGAGAAAACGGGCGAAGTTAAACGAGCAATCTTTGCTTATCAACAGTTTATCGAGTATGCTACGCCAAATGATTACTCTCGTATTATTATTGTGAGGCAACGATTGAAAATTCTACTGGAAAGTCTTGCTAAGGTTGACCATGGGTTCGTTACCTTTAATAAGAGCAGTGGTAGTAATAATATTAATACTACCACCACTACTAGTGTGGCCAGTGTGGCTACGACTAGTGCGGTTAGCACTGTAAACTCTATCACTAGCACATCTGTCAGTAGTGCTAAAAGTGCTAGTAGTGGATTGAGTAGTTCTTCTAGTTCTTCTAGGTCTTCTGGGTCTTCTGGGTCTTCTGGGTCTTCTAGTGGAAGTAGTCATAGTAGTTCCGGTAGTTCTAGTGGTGGTGGGCATAGTAGTGGTCATGGTGGTCGCTAATTTTTTAAGGAGATGAGAGAATCTGGAGTCCAATTTCATTATTGTTGTGTGGATGAGCTTCAATCCTCTCTCTTGCATCATTTCCACAATCATTCGCTACTGATGAGTATAAGATGCCTTCAAATACGTTGCAAATATAGCCAAATAATTATTCGCGCAAGTCAAGTCCTTATTACTAAACTTGTACGTAACGGTACCATTGATTGCTATAGAGTGGTAGCTTTTGATGGTGTAGAATTGTTCGAAAACACAAAGAAAAGCTGTAATAATTGCCTTACAAGAGCAGAATTTTAGCCTGTCTTTTCAGAAAATCCTCTTACGCCGAACAAAATGCCAGAGGTCAATGAGGTCTACGGGGTTACGACGCCAAGCTGCGGACTTTGTCAGACTAAGGTTCCTTGTGAAAAATCTATTCCAAGATTGCCCAAAACTAAATCATAAATACAATTTTAAAATTACATTTATGATTTATCAATTTACAAAAAATAGAATGTATCAAACCATCTTTTTTAGACATAATAATCAGTGTAAAGGGTTCGTAATAGTTGAGCAAAGATTGGTGCTGGGTCGAAAGGCTCGGTATCAGTCGAACAAAGATTATTGTCGGGTCGCAAGGCTCGGTAGTGGTCGGCGAGAAGATCCTTATATGTCTTGTAAGGCTGTATGGCAGCCCAACTGTTGTCATGTGGTCGATAGGGATGTGTAACGGTCGAGCTAAGAC
>Ga0209123_1000910_pt1 | contig 33421 bp, 26 predicted proteins | sample BarGraIncu00431A_FD_184500 | JGI IMG/M metagenome (GOLD analysis project Ga0209123, IMG submission 184500) | Arctic peat soil microbial communities from Barrow, Alaska, USA - Barrow Graham LP Incubations 004-31A (SPAdes) (version 2) | ecosystem: Environmental > Terrestrial > Soil > Wetlands >... | reverse complement strand
GTTGAATTACTAACTGGAGTTGTAAATCATAAAAACAATAATATAAATAATATTTTAATAGGTAAAATTGAAGAAGTCATTAATCAAATCCCTGATTCATACTTTGATTGCATAACATTTAACGATGTATTAGAACATTTGATTAATCCCACACAAATTTTACTCGATATAAAACCTAAATTAAAAGATAGTGGTTTAATAATAGCATCTATTCCTAATGTAAGATTCATTGACAATTTGTTTGAACTAATTGTAAAAAAAGATTGGGAATATAAAAATCAAGGTATTTTAGACTTCACCCATGTTCGTTTTTTTACTAAAAACAGTATGCGTAGAATGTTTCAAAATGCTGGTTATGTGGTAATTAAACAAATCGGCATTAACAAAAAAATATCTTTCAAGCTTAAACTCTTCAATTTGCTAACTTTGGGTTTTTTTGTTGACACTCAGTTTCTACAGTTTGTATGTATATCAACAAAAAACAACCAAAATTTTGACTTTTAAACATGGATGTTTCAATTATAATTGTCAACTACAATACTAAGGCATTGATTACCAATTGTATTCAATCTATCTATGAGAAAACCACAGGAATTGATTATGAAATTATTGTTGTTGATAATGCTTCAGTTGATGGTTCTCAACAAATGATTGCAAAAAATTATCCAAATATCAAATTAATTGAACTGAATGAGAATATTGGTTTTGGAAGGGCAAATAATGAAGGTGTAAAGATTGCATTAGGAAGAAATATATTATTTCTAAACCCAGATACAATTCTTATTAACAATGCAATTAAGATTTTATCAGACTACTTGAATGTTAACGTTAAGGCTGGAGTATGTGGAGGGAACCTATTTGACGAAAATATGAAACCTACTCTTTCTTATAGGTTCATTTACCCCTCTATTCTTTTAGAAATAAATGATTTACTTTTTCGGATACCTGAAATTGTTATTTTTGGAAAAAATACACAATATAATCATTCAACTATTAATAAATCAGTTGCTTATATAACTGGCGCCGATTTAATGATAAAAAATTCAATTATCGGACAATATGGTGGCTTTTCACCTTCATTTTTTATGTATTATGAAGATACAGACATATGTTATAAAATACATAAGGCTGGCTACAAAATCATTTCAGTTCCTGAAGCCAAAATACAACATTTAGAAGGTAAGAGTTTGGGTGACAATAAAATTAGCAAGCAGAGAGTGAATTTATCTGAAAACAGTAGAAAAGTTTTTTATTCAAAGAATTATTCAAAGAATTATTGTAATATTGTCAATAGTATTTATCTTTTCAGAATTAAATTAAGAATAGTTCTAAAAAAAATATTGAATAAAGAGCCAGACCATTATTGGGGATCACTTTTAAACGGCTTCAACTCTGCAAAATAACTTAGTAACTTTATTCTAATCAGAAATATTATAGACAAATGTCGTATTCTTTTCCGTATATATTACTCATCATTTTTTTCTTAAGTATTGCCTCAATTCAATTAGGAATACCTTTTGAAGAGAAATCGCGAAGGTATATCAATTATTCTATTATTATTGTATACATATTGTTTTTTGGTTTCAGAGGATTTATTGCAACAGACTGGATTAGTTATTATTCTTATTTCAAGGATCTTCCAATCGATTTTGCTATAGCATTAAAGAAAAGTTCTTTTGAACCTGGTTTTGTTGTTTATTCTGTATTAATCAAAAAAATTTTCTCTAGTTATGAAGCATTTCAGTTTATAAATACACTTACAAATGTTTGTCTTTTACATTTTTTCTTTAAGAAATATCTTCCCGGTAAATATTATGCTTTCGGATTTGCAGTCTTTATCGTGTTTTATGGTGGAATTCTTGAAATAAATTTATTGAGAAATTTCAAAGCTTTGTTCCTTTTTTTAATAGCATTACCTTATATTGAGCAACGAAAACCATTTAAATACTTTACACTTATTTTTATTGCTCTTTTGTTCCATTGGAGTAGCATTGTTTTTATACCGTTATATTTTTTTCTGCATAAAAAAATTCCCATTAAGTTCTTTTTGATAATTTTTATTGTTGGTAGTATTATCTATTTACTTCAAATTCAATTCATAACACCCTTAATTAAGTCAACTTCGTCTCTATTACCCAGCAATATGTCTGGAAGAATTTTAAATTACCTGCAAAATTCCATCTATGCAAAGTCTTATGGGCTTACCTTTGGATATTTTGAAAGAACTTTAGTCGCTTTTCTTATTCTATTATATTATAAAAAAATAACTTATATAAAACAAAATATCCTATTTGTAAATAGCTTTTTAATCTTTATTTCACTCTATTTATATTGTTCTGAAGTTACAATAATATTAGAACGTGTAGCTTCTAACTTTGCTTACTCTTATTGGATAATGATTCCATTGATAATTATAAATATTGATAGAAACATAAAACCAATTGCATTTGTGTTTTTTTGCCTATTATTTATTGCCAAAATACACATGATTACCAATTTTGTATTTTACGACTATGACTCATTCTTATCAGGAAATCACAAAACCTATGAAGTGCGATACAATATTATCAAAAAAAATCAACATATTTTCATTAAAAAATAAAATACATGAAAGTACTATTTGACCATCAGATATTTTCACTTCAGAAGTTTGGTGGGGTTTCTAAATATTATTATGAACTTCTCAGACATTTACCTATTGAAGAATGGGAAACAACCACTATTTTATCAAACAATGAATATATAAAAAACGATGTTCTATTTAAACACCTTCAGATTCTCCCAAATAAAAGAATAAAAGGGATGCCAAGAATCATGAATGAATTAAACAAGATTTATTCTGCATTTAAATTATCTGAAAGAAAATTTGATGTTTTTCATCAGACTCATTTTCAAACTTATTGCTTACCATTTCTTAAGAACAAGCCAATGGTTACAACTTTTCATGACATAAATTTTTCAACCCATGATAAAAACGAAGACCTTGTGAAAATTCAAAAGAAATCAGTTGAACGAGCAAACAAAATTATTGCAGTAAGCCATAATACAAAAAAAGATTTAATTGATTTGTGGAAAATCTCTGAAGACAAAATCGAAGTTGTATATCACGGAGTTGATAAGCCCTTAAAACAAAATATAATTGGCGATCGTCTTATTGAAAATCCTTATATATTGTATGTAGGTCTTAGAAAAGAATTTAAGAATTTCAAAAGACTTGCAATTGCTTTTAAAAATTTAAAGCAAAAATTTCCTTTTTTAAAACTTGTTTGCACAAGTGTACCATTTACTATCGATGAAATATCCTTCTTGACAGAACAGAAAATAATACTAGATACTATTCACATTAGTGCCAGTGAGATTACAATGGCCAATCTTTATACACATGCGGAACTTTTTGTATATCCATCGATCTATGAGGGTTTTGGAATGCCAATTCTCGAAGCTATGTCATATGGTTGTCCAACCGCAATTTCAAATTCAAGTTGTTTTCCTGAAATTGCCCAAAAATGTTCGCTTTACTTTGATCCTTACAGTCTCGATAGTATATATGATTGTTTGGATCAACTGCTGACAAATACTTACATTAAGGAAAATATAATTATGCTTGGATATGAATTATGTAAACAGTTTACTTGGCAAAAGACTGCAGAAGGGCATAGAGAAGTATATAAATCGTTGATTTAATGGATATAAATAAATTTATTTTAATTTGTTTATATTTAACAAAGTAGTGCTGTTATTATTAATGGAAATAAACAAGTAATCAAATTTACATGGATATTACTGATATATTAGGTGTTGTTGTTCTTTACAAAACAAAAATTAATCTTTCTGAGGCTTTAATATCGATAAATAATTCGTTGTTTTCTGTGGGGAAATTAGATATTGTTGTTTATGATCATAGCACAGTAGCTGATGACAACAGATACTATTATGAAAATCTAAATATTATCTATAAGCATGATCCTAGAAATATTAGTCTTGGAGTAGCCTATAATTATACAGCTGAATTAGCTAAGACAATGAAAAAATGTTGGATTTTGCTACTTGATCAAGACACCGTTTTTAAATATGATCTGTTTCAAAAGTATTTATCTTCAATTAAAGACTACCCAAATGAGTCAATGTTTGTCCCAATTTTAAAATTACAGGATAATAGTATATTTTCACCAAGTCGTTATTTTTTTAAGAGAGGATTCCATTTAAAGAAAATTCAAACAGGAATTAATTCTCTAAAATATAAATCACCCGTAAATAGTGGTATGTTAATTAAACTAGAGGTATATATTTTAAGTAAGGGATATAATGAAGATGTTTTTTTAGACTTTAGTGATTTTCAGTTCATAGAACGGTTTAAACTTATTCATAATACTTTTGTAGTTATAAATAGTTCGGGTATGCAAGATTTCTCCAACGACACAAAAGATATTTCCAAAATTATTAATAGATTTTCAGTTTATTGTCAATCTGCAAGAAATTGTGAAAAGAATACCCTTATTGATAAAATTCAGTATTTTGCAATTGTTTTTTCAAGAGCAATTTCACTTACTATCAAAAATGACAATTTGATTTTTTTTAAAGTGTTCTTAATAAACTATATCAGATGATTTCAGTCTGCTTAACCACTTATGATGGTGAAAAATATATAATTGATCAACTTCAAAGCATTCTTTATCAATTAGGTAAAGATGATGAAGTGATTGTCTCAGACGATAATTCAATTGATAAAACATTGGAACAAATTCGGAGCTTATGTGACGCTCGAATAAAGATTATTCACAATCACCACAAAAATGGAATTTTATCTAATGTTGAAAATGCACTAAATAATGCTCATGGTGATATTATTTTTTTAGCAGATCAAGATGATATTTGGTTGCCCAACAAGGTAAATAGATGCCTTGAAGTTCTACAAACAAATGATTTAGTTATTTCAGATTGCTATGTAACAGACAAAGATTTAAATGTTATTAATGATTCGTTTTTTCATTTAAACAGATCTCTGTCAAATAAATGGAGAGCACTAATTAGAAATCCATATTTGGGTTGTTGTATGGCATTTAATCGTAAAGTTTTGGAAAAATCATTACCTTTCCCTGCTAAAATTCCTATGCATGATATTTGGATTGGTAACCTTGTTGCTTTTAACTTTAAAGTGAGCTTTATTAATGAAAAATTAATTTATTATAGAAGACATGGAAGTAATCTTTCAACTGCTTCTGAACCATCAAAATATGGCATTTTAAAACAAATTAATTTTAGATTCATCTTGATAAAAGAATTAATTAAACTTTCTTTTAAAAACAAACAAATTAGAAAATCAGTTATGCAATAAATATCTTTTAAAATCGTTTTTACATTGTATTACATTCTTCCACAACGTAAATTCCATTGACATCGAGATAATAATACATGAAAGTTTCAATCATTACAGCTACTTTTAACAGTGGAAAGAACATACAGAGGAATATTGACTCTATAAGAGGTCAAGACTATCCAGATATTGAACACATTATTATTGATGGAGGCTCAACTGATAATACACTTCAAATTATTGAGTCCAACATTCAGAAAATTTCGAAATATATCACCGAAAAAGATAAAGGAATTTACGACGCTTTGAATAAAGGCATAAATATGGCAACGGGTGATGTGATTGGTTTTCTGAACTCCGATGATGTTTTCACAAATAATCATGTAATATCACGGGTGGTAAACTGTTTTAAAATTAAAAAATCAGATGTTGTTTACGGGAATCTAGTATATCAAACTAAAGAAGAAGATAACAAAAAAACAATAAGGTACTGGAGAAGTAATGTTTATAGTCCGGGGTGTTTAAAATGGGGCTGGATGCCACCACATCCAACGCTATACTGTAAACGTGATATTTATAATAAATGGGGATTGTATGACGACAAACTCAAAATATCGGCAGACTATGATTTTATATTAAGAGTTTTTAAACAACCAACTGTTTCAAAGTCTTTTCTGCCTACAATCATGGTAAAAATGGATATTGGAGGTATAAGCAACAAATCATTCAAGAATATTCTAAACAAATCATTTGAAGATTTTAAAGCGATACATCGCAATGGAACAGGAAATATTTTAACGTTGTTCTTCAAAAATATTCGCAAATTAAATCAATTTAAATGGTTACAAGAACTATAAAATAAGATGTTGAATATTTCGATAGTTCTCTATAATCAATCAATTGCAGAAATCACTCCTTTAGTTGAAACGTTACGGAAATCGAATGTAGTTTTCGCTATTTTCTTGATTGATAATTCTCCTGATGCAAATCCTGTGTTTAAAACATTGGATGTGAACTATCAGCATACTGGTAAAAATCTGGGTTATGGTACTGCTAACAATATAGCCATCCATCAAACTATAGACCAGAATATCCCATATCATTTGGTTATCAATCCAGATATTTCTTTTAATGCTTCGATTTTAAATAAAATAGTTGCCTTTATGGATTCAAATACTGATGTTGGGCAAGTTATGCCTAAGGTTTTTTATCCTGACGGTGGGATTCAGTATTTATGCAAATTACTACCTACGCCATTCGACTTAATTTTCAGAAGATTTCTTCCCAAGTCATGGACTAAGCAAAGAACAGAAAAATTTGAACTTCGTAAATCGGGTTACAACCGGATTATGGATGTACCTTATCTGTCAGGTTCTTTTATGCTTTTGAGAACTTATGCATTAAAAGAGGTCGGTTTATTTGATGAGCGTTTTTTTATGTATCCCGAAGATATTGATTTAACCCGTCGGATACATCAAAAATTCAGAACTGTGTTCTACCCAGAAGTCAGTATTGTACATCACCACGCCCAAAGTTCCTATGTGAATTTGAAGATGTTATGGATTCATACATCCAATATGATTAGATATTTCAACAAATGGGGTTGGATATTTGATAAGGATAGAAAAATAATTAATAAAAAGACTTTGGAGCAACTAAATTTGTAATATCTTTGTATAAAAATACCTTCTTGGTTTTATGAATTTAAGTTTTATTCAAATTACTAGTGCCTTTATGGTTCTTTTTGCAATTATTGATATTCTAGGCTCTGTTCCTATTATTCTCAATATTAAAAGCAAAGGTGGAACAGTTCATTCCTTTAGAGCGAGTGCTGTTGCGTTTGTAATTTTAGTTGGTTGTTTATTTGGCGGTGAAGGCGTTTTGCACTTGTTTAATGTTGATATTCATTCGTTTGCAGTAGCAGGTGCATTAATAATTTTTATATTTGCATTAGAAATGATCCTGGACATTGAATTGTTCCGAAACAAGGGTCCGAAGCGTGGCTCGTCCATAGTTCCTATCGCCTTTCCACTTATTGCCGGTCCAGGATCATTTACCACTTTGCTTTCTTTGCGTGCCGAATATGCTACAGAGAATATCATTATCGCCCTTATATTGAATATGATTTTTGTTTTCTTTGTATTAAAATCAACCTCAAAAATTGAAAAAATTATTGGCGAAGGCGGGATTTATATATTGAGGAAGTTTTTTGGAATAATTCTGTTAGCAATCTCAGTAAAATTATTTACTACTAATATCGGATCACTTTTATAGAATTACTTTAAATTTTCTCGAATTCCAAAAGCAATTGCGTTCATTTCATCTGGACTTAATTTCAGTTTTGGGTTTTTGAAATTCATATCCGATTCTTTATTTATTGGAATTAAATGTATATGAGCATGAGGCACTTCTAATCCAATAACTGCCACTCCTACCCTTATGCACTCCACACTTTTATCAATTGCTTTTGCCACTTTCTTTGCGAAAATCATCATATCAGCAAGTGTTTTGTCATCAAGATTGAATATATAATCTTCCTCTAACTTTGGTATCACCAATGTGTGACCCTTTGTCAAAGGATTAATGTCCAAAAAAGCAAAAAAACTTTCGTCTTCTGCAATTTTGTAACAAGGTATTTCACCGGCTATAATTCTGCTGAAAATTGTCATTTTTATTGGTTGTTTAGTTAACTGGCTGATTAATTAATTAGGAGAATAGATTATCGGTGAATTAGGTGATGTAGGTTTGAATAGTATTTAATCTTTAATAATAATGGATATAATACCATTAAACAGATAAACTAATCAACCAATCACCAATTAACTACAAACTAATCTCGATAACTTCAAATTCCATAATGCCCGAAGGAACTGAAACAGTAGCTTTTTCACCTACTTTTTTTCCAAGTAAGCCTTTCGCAATAGGTGTTGTAACCGAAAGTTTGCCTTCTTTGAAGTTAGCTTCACTTTCAGAAACAATCATATAAGTCATTATCTGATCAGATTTTGTGTTTTTGATTTTTACTCGGGTCAGAATTTGTACTACATTCGTGTTGATTTTTGATTCATCAATCATTCTGGCTGATGCGACAGTATCTTTCAAAAGTGATATTTTCATTTCCAACATTCCCTGCGCTTCTTTAGCAGCATCATATTCTGCATTTTCTGATAAATCCCCTTTATCACGTGCTTCCGCGATCAATTTAGAGATGGCAGGTCTTTGTACTCTTTCTAGTTCATTCAGTTCATCAACCATTTTTTTATAACCTTCAGAGGTCATATAATTTACTGCCATAGTTTTTTTTATTTAGATTGTTTTTTAAAAAGTATAAAACAAAAAGAATTCCGACAATAAGCGCCGGAACTCTGATTCTTTATTTCTGATTTTTAATTACCTGGCAAATATACAAGCTTTTTTTTAGTTTGATACTAATCAATATGTGTTTAACAGCATTTTTTATTAGTTTATATTATGATATTCTGTTTAACATTTAAAGGTTGAGCATTATAAAAAAAACAATGGGTAACTTCACAGCCACCCATTGCACATTTTAACCTAAACCTTAACTATGAAAAATTTATCTGTTTGTTTACCCTGCAAAAATGAGAATAATTTTTTAATTGTACAAACTTTTCAGAAAAAAAACATGATTATTTTCTGAATTTATGATTAAATTATTATTGAGCAATTTTATATTTCTCATTTTTAATGCATTAGATTGCTATCAACAGACAGTTAAATAATGTAAATCCAAGCCATTTTATAATTTGATTATAAAATGTACCTTTGTAGAACAAAATATTATATTTTAAATGAATTCAAACGTACAACCGGTTGCTTCAACGGACTCTAAATCCGCTTTGAACGACAAGAAACTTTTTATTGAAACCTACGGATGTCAAATGAATGTGGCTGATAGTGAAGTAGTGGCGTCTATTATGCAAATGGATGGTTTTGCATTGACCGATAAAATTACAGAGGCGGATGCAATTTTTGTAAACACTTGCTCTATCCGTGATAATGCAGAACAGAAAGTAATAAATAGGCTTAAGTATTTTGAAACACTCAAACGCAAAAATAAAAAACTGATTATTGGTGTTATCGGTTGCATGGCTGAACGTGTGAAAGATGAACTTATTAATGATTATGGAGTAAATATCGTTATCGGTCCGGATGCTTATATGGATATTCCTAATCTTATCGGAAGTGTTGAACAAGGAAATAAAGCAATTAATGTCGATCTTTCCACCACCGAAACCTACAGCGAGATTCTACCAACACGAATCAGTAAGTCTATTTCCGGTTTTATTTCAATAATGCGTGGCTGTAACAATTTTTGCTCGTATTGTATCGTGCCATATACCAGAGGGCGGGAGCGAAGTCGTGATATAGAAAGTATTCTGAATGAACTCAAAGATTTGCAAACGAAGAATTATAAAGAAATCACACTGCTCGGTCAAAATGTAAACTCATATATCTTTGAAAAAGACGGAAAAATCATTGAATTTCCCGATTTGCTGGCAATTGTAGCTGAAGCGGCACCTGAAATACGTTTCCGTTTTTCCACTTCGCATCCGAAAGACATGTCGGACCGTACTCTTGAAACTATTGCACAATATCATAACCTTTGCAAATCTATTCATTTACCGGTTCAATCGGGAAGTGATAAGATTTTGAAGTTGATGAACCGGAAATATACGCGTGAATGGTATTTGGAGCGCATTGCAGCCATTCACCGCATTTTACCTGACGCTTCAATCAGCACCGATGTTTTTTGCGGTTTTCACGACGAAACAGAAGAAGATCACCAACAAACACTATCTTTATTGCGGGAAGTAAATTTCGATTTGGCATTTATGTTTAAATACTCCGAACGTCCGGGAACATTTGCAGCCAAGAATCTGCCCGACAATATATCGGAAAAAGAAAAGTTATGTCGCTTAGCTGAGATAATTGATATTCAGCGGGAATTGACTTATCAAAAAAATCAACATGACATTGGGGAAACTTTTGAAGTGTTGGTGGAAGGATTTTCAAAGAAATCAAAAGAACAGCTATTTGGTCGTACATCTCAAAATAAAGTGGTTATTTTTCCTCGTTTAGGACGCAGAATAGGAGAAACCATTCAGGTGAAGGTTTTGAGTGCCTCATCGGCAGCACTTATTGGTGAGGTTGTTGAGTAAAAACCTGAAAAGAACAGTTTGAAACCATTAAAGAAATTTTTCCGTAATGATTTGCAGCATTAAAATCAAATCACTACTTTTGTGGAACTTTTCAAAAAATAAAATCATTCAACTAAGTAGTTGATAAACAACAAAAATACATCGAATTATTATAAACTAAAACAAAAATCTATGTGGTTAATTGATTCCTCTATTGGGCGAAAGCTTATTATGAGTATTACGGGGGTATTCCTCGTGTTGTTTCTGCTGTTTCACAGCTGCATGAATATCGTGGTGATAATTTCACCGGCCGGATATAATGCAATTTGTGCATTTTTAGGTGCAAACTGGTATGCAGTAGCTGGAACTGCTGTGTTGGCAGGTGGTTTCATCGTTCACATTTTGTATGCATTGTATTTGACGTATCAAAACATGCTTGCCCGTGGGAAAGTAGGTTATGCCGTATCAAAAAACCAACAAGTTGTGGACTGGTCATCACAAAATATGTTGGTTTTAGGAGCTATTGTGTTTGGATTTCTTGCCTTGCACTTGTATAACTTCTGGTTCAAAATGCAATTTGTTGAAATTTCGGGCATTCATACAGGTGGAAGCTTTGAGCCGGGACAAGGCGCAGAATTTGTAAAACAATTATTTAGTAACCCGATTTATTGTGTTGTTTATATTGTTTGGCTTGCGGCTTTGTGGTTTCACCTGACTCACGGAGTTTGGAGTGCCCTGCAAACTGTTGGGGTAAATAATAAAATATGGTTGCCTCGCGTGAAAGTGATTTCAAATATCATTTCCACCATTGTAATCTTAATGTTTATGTCAATACCGGTTTATTATCTGATTGGCTGTTGAGCTTAATTTTAAATTTTAAAATCGCAAAGAAAATTATGGCAAAGAAACAAGAATCTACCACGGTAGATGCAACTAAAATAGATGCTAGAATTCCGGAAGGACCATTAGCAGAAAAATGGAGCAATTATAAAGCACATCAGAAACTGGTAAATCCATCGAACAAACGTCGCCTTGACGTGATTGTGGTTGGAACCGGATTGGCAGGTGCTTCTGCTGCCGCTTCACTGGCAGAATTAGGTTTTAATGTGTTGAATTTTTGTATTCAGGATTCACCTCGCCGTGCGCACTCCATTGCTGCACAAGGCGGTATCAATGCTGCAAAAAATTATCAAAACGATGGTGACTCGGTTTACCGTCTTTTCTACGATACTATCAAAGGTGGTGATTACCGTGCCCGCGAAGCCAACGTATATCGTTTAGCTGAAGTATCAAATGGGATTATCGACCAATGTGTGGCTCAGGGAGTTCCTTTTGCCCGCGAATATGGTGGTTTGTTGGATAACCGTTCGTTTGGTGGAGCTCAGGTTTCACGTACTTTTTATGCAAAAGGACAAACCGGACAACAATTATTGTTAGGTGCATATTCAGCATTAAGTCGCCAGATTGGTAAAGGTGCTGTGAAATTATATTCCCGTTACGAAATGCTTGACGTGGTGGTGATTGATGGCCGCGCCCGTGGTATCATTGCCCGTAATCTGATTTCTGGAAAAATAGAACGTTTTTTTGCTCACGCTGTCGTTGTTGGTTCAGGTGGTTATGGAAATACTTTTTTCCTTTCTACTAATGCAATGAATTCAAACGGTTCGGCATTAGTTCAAATGTATAAAAAAGGTGCATATTTTGCAAATCCTGCTTACGCTCAGATTCACCCGACTTGTATTCCGGTTCACGGAGAATCACAATCGAAACTGACATTGATGTCGGAATCGTTGCGTAACGACGGCCGCATCTGGGTTCCAAAGAAAAAAGAAGATGCTGAAGCTATCCGTGCAGGAAAGAAAAAAGCAACGGATTTGAAAGAAGACGAACGCGATTATTATTTGGAACGTCGTTATCCTGCTTTCGGAAACTTAGTTCCACGCGACGTGGCTTCACGTGCCGCTAAAGAACGTTGCGACGCCGGATTTGGCGTTGGTAACACAGGTTTGGCTGTTTATCTTGATTTCTCTACTTCCATCAATCGGTTGGGCGAAAATACAATTCGTGAACGCTACGGAAATCTTTTTCAGATGTATGAAAAAATCGTTGACGAAAATCCATATAATACTCCGATGATGATTTACCCTGCAATGCATTATACCATGGGTGGAATCTGGGTTGATTATGAATTACAAACTTCTGTAAAAGGGTTGTTCTGTATTGGTGAAGCTAACTTTTCCGATCATGGTGCAAACCGTCTGGGTGCTTCGGCATTGATGCAGGGATTGGCTGATGGATATTTTGTGTTGCCATATACTATTCAGAATTATTTAGCCGATCAGATTCAAGTTCCACGAATGAGTACGGACTTACCAGAATTTACTGAAGCTGAAAAAGCAATTCATACTAAAATAGAAAAAATCATGAAAATCCAAGGCGATAAATCGGTGGATTCTATTCACCGCGAATTGGGTTTAATAATGTGGGATTTTGTAGGAATGGGCCGCAACAAAGCCGGATTGGAAACTGCATTGGAAAAAATCAAAGCAATTCGCCATGAATTCTGGACAAAAGTATATGTGCCGGGTGTAAATGCAGATTTGAATGTTGAATTGGAAAAAGCACTACGTGTTGCTGACTTTATTGAAATTGGCGAATTGATGGCACGTGATGCGTTGATGCGCGAAGAATCGTGTGGTGGTCACTTCCGCGAAGAACACCAGACTCCTGAAGGAGAAGCTTTACGTAACGATGAAGATTTTTCGTTTGCTTCTTGCTGGAAATTTACCGGTGAAGGAAATGAACCAGAATTGCTGAAAGAAGCTCTTGATTATGAGTTTATCCACCGTCAACAACGTAATTATAAAGCGTAATTTGTAACAATTAGAATCATGGAAAAAAATATAAATGTAACGCTAAAAATTTGGCGTCAGGCAGGTCCAAAAGTAAAAGGCGAATTCGAAACTTATAAACTGGACAACGTTTCTACCGACAGTTCTTTTCTGGAAATGCTGGATATTTTGAACGAAAAATTAATCCACGAACGCAAAGAACCAATCGCATTCGATCACGATTGTCGTGAAGGTATTTGCGGAATGTGCAGCTTGTATATTAACGGTCATCCTCATGGACTTGACGGTGAAACCACAACCTGCCAACTTCATATGCGTCGTTTTCACGATGGTCAGACCATTACTATCGAACCCTGGCGTTCGGCAGCATTTCCGGTTATCAAGGATTTGATGGTCGATCGTGGTGCTTTCGATAAAATTATTCAGGCCGGTGGTTATGTGTCGGTAAATACCGGTGGTATCCCTGACGGAAATGCCATTCCAATTTCGAAACTTGCTGCCGACGAAGCTATGGACGCTGCTTCCTGTATTGGTTGCGGTGCTTGTGCTGCAGCTTGTAAAAATGGTTCGGCCATGTTGTTCGTTGCAGCAAAAGTAAGCCAGTTGGCTTTGCTTCCACAAGGAAAAATAGAAGCTGCTCAGCGTGCTAAAGCAATGGTTGCAAAAATGGATGAACTTGGATTTGGTAACTGTACCAACACGCAGGCTTGCGAAGCTGAATGTCCGAAAGGAATTTCCATTTCGCACATTGCCCGTTTGAACCGCGAGTTTCTAAGCGCAAATTTTAAAGACTAATTGTCTGAATTTCATAATTATAAAAAAACCGCTTCGGATTCGAAGCGGTCTTTTTATTCTAGGTTCTTTAAATCAATTTATATTCAGGGCTTTTTTAATCAACAAAGGAATTTCAATCGGAAGTCGCGCCACTGGAACACCAACCGCTTCAAAAGCTGCTATTTTTTCTTCCGCCGTACCACTTCCGCTTGAAATAATAGCGCCGGCGTGTCCCATCCTTTTTCCGGGAGGTGCGGATTGTCCGGCAATAAAGGCGACTACCGGTTTGGTGACGTGTTCTTTAATATATTGGGCAGCGCGTTCTTCGGCATCACCACCAATTTCGCCAATCAAAACAATAGCTTCTGTTTCCGGATCATCCTGAAACATCTGAAGTAATTCAAGATAATATAATCCTGCAACCGGATCACCACCAATGCCCACACAGGTGCTTTGTCCAAGACCATTTTGAGTTAATAGACTTACCATTAAGTAAGTCAACGTACCGCTTCGGCTCATTAAACCGACATTTCCCTTTTTAAATATATTTCCGGGTAAAATTCCAACTAGTGCTTCATCAGGAGTAATAAGTCCCGGGCAGTTTGCACCAATAAGCTTTACTCCTTTCTTTTTCAAATAAGTAGTTGCTTTCACCATATCGAGTGTCGGAACGCCTTCCGAAATGCAAATTACAAGTTCTACACCTGCATCGCCAGCTTCCATAATGGCATCACCAGCCAAGGGAGCCGGTACGAAAATAATGGATGTATTTGCTCCAGTAGCTTTTACTGCGTCTTCAACTGAATTAAAAACGGGAATTCCATCAACGGTTTGTCCACCTTTCCCTGGCGAAACACCGGCAACAATGTTTGTACCATATTCTTTCATTTTGGAAGTATGGAAGCTTCCGTCGCGACCAGTTATTCCCTGAACGAGTAACCTGGTGTTTTTATTTACTAAAATGCTCATATTTGTTTGGTTGATTAGTTTTTTAAGATTATCGTTGATTGGTTCATAAGTTAACTGGGTTATTTGGTCTATATAATCAGAATTATTTCGTACCATTACCAATTAACAAATTAACCGATCAACTAATTAACTTGACTTGCAAGTCGAATGGCTTCCTGAGCAGCTTCACTCAATGAATTAACAGTCGGTAGATTATAATCATTGATTATCCTTAAACCTTCTTCGGCATTGGTTCCTGAAAGTCGAATCACAATTGGAATATCAACTTTCATTACATCTAAAGCAGAAACTAAACCTCTTGCCACATCGTCACAACGAGTAATTCCACCAAAAATATTAATCATAATCACTTTTACGTTTTTATCTGAAAGTAATAAATTCATCGCGTCAATTACCTTTTGTGGATTTGAACTTCCTCCAATATCAAGGAAATTAGCTGGATTTCCACCGTAATGTTTAATTACATCCATCGAAGCCATAGCCAATCCTGCACCATTTACCATGCAACCGATATTTCCATCCAGTCGAATATACGTCAAACCGCTTTCTTTGGCTTTCAACTCTTTCCTTTCGTCTTCAGTTGGTTCGTTCAATGCTTCAATTGCAGGTTGTCTATAAAGTGCATTATCATCAAAATTGATTTTACCATCAATTGCAATCAGTTTTCCACCATCTGTAATCACTAAAGGATTAATTTCGAGCAGTGAAGCATCAGTTTCAATAAATTGTTTATACAGTTTCTTGAAAATATCCACAGCCTGTTTTACCAGATTCATATCGGTAAAAAGTTTGAATGCAATTTTGCGGGCCAGAAAATCGGTCATTCCCAAATCAGGATCTATTGGAATTTTGTAAATTGCTTCAGGATTTTCTTTGGCAACCTCTTCAATTTCAACTCCACCTTCAGAACTAGCCATGAATAATACGGATTTAGTATTCCTATCGATGGTTAAACCAACATAATACTCTTTTTGAATTTCAACAGCATCAGCCACTAGAATTTTTTCAACCGTGCAGCCTTTTATGTCCATTCCAAAAATTTTTTTAGCAGCATCAACAGCCTCCTCAACATTTTTTGCAAGTTTAACTCCGCCGGCTTTTCCTCTTCCACCAACTAAAACCTGTGCCTTTATCACCACCATACGATTAAAATCGCGTGCAGCTTTTTCTACTTCAGTAACAGTCTGACATAAAATATCATCTGTAACCGGGATTGCATATTGCCGAAACAATTTTCTTGCTTGATATTCGTGAATTTTCATGTAATAAAATAATTTTATGTTTGTAATTAAATAATTTTTTCCGTAATTAGCCCATAATCAGCCCTCAAACTTACGATTAAATTTTGGGATTTAAATTGACTAACTAATAAATTATATTTAAAGTTTGATTTTATTTTTGATTGTTTGAATTAAAAAACAATCAAAAATTAATAAACATTATAATTTAATATAATTTAATCAAATAAATAACGTTTACAATCAACTTTTTTATAATTTTGTTGTTATAAATTATAATATAATAATATTTTTTTTACATAACTATATAAAATAATCAATTAAAATTAAAACGGGAAAATTATGAAAATCAAGACTCTTTTATTAGTCATTTTAATTAGTTTCATGCAATTCGTTAAAGCACAGACGGTTGACAAACCACTTGCATTAGGCATAAGCATTGGTAGTAACAAATATGCAGGTGATTTAGGCGGAAATGCCCTTACTGATTTTACTCATTCACAGTATATTCTTGGGTATTTTTCAGGTGCAGTATCTTTAACTAGTTATTTAAACCCATCCTTTGATTTAGGTATTATGGGAGGTTATGGACTTTATGGTATTTACACTAGACTTGATCAAAAATTCATGAGTACGAAATTTGAGTCTTCTCTATTTGCTCATTATAAATTAAACAATGGATACATTTTCAGCAGTAAATCTAGTATTTCACCATTTTTGTCGTTAGGTCTGGGTATTGCCAGCTATGGTAAAGTTGCAAATTATGAGACTTGGGCAGATACTAAAGGAGTAGATTTTATCGTTCCAATTGGTCTTGGAATAAAATATCAAATTAACGATAACATAGCTATTCAATATCAATACAATTATAATTTCACAAGCAGTGATAATCACGATAAAGTTATTAGTGGTGGTAACGATGCTTTTGGCGAACATTTATTTAGTGTTGTTTTTGGTCTTGGTAAACTTAAAGACACTGATAAAGATGGTGTAGCAGACAAATATGATTTATGTCCCAATACTCCTGCTGGAGTTAAGGTTGATGCAAAAGGATGTCCAATTGATTCAGACAATGATGGAGTAGCAGATTATCTAGATAAATGCCCAAATACTCCTTCAGGTGTTAAAGTTGATGCAAATGGTTGTCCAATTGATTCTGACAATGACGGTGTTGCAGATTATCTTGACAAATGCCCTAATACTCCAACTGGTGTTAAAGTTGATGTAAATGGTTGTCCAATTGATTCTGATAATGACGGTGTCCCAGATTATCTTGACAAATGCCCAAATACTCCATCATGTGTAAAGGTTGATACAAACGGTTGCCCCGTAGATACTGATGGCGATGGTATTCCTGATTATCTTGATAAATGTCCAACTGTACCAGGTACTGTGGCTAATAATGGTTGTCCTGAAGAAAATAAAGTAGAAGTTAAGAAAGTAATTGAAGTTGATGGAATTTTATTTGCAACAGGCAAATATACAATTACGAAAACTTCAAGTTTAATTTTAAATAAAGCGGTATCGGTTATGAAAGCAAATCCAACCTATAATCTTGAAATTGATGGACACACTGATAGTAAAGGTAATGCTTTAAATAATCTTGAATTATCTATAAAACGAGCAAATTCTGTTGCAAAATATTTTGTTAAACATGGCGTTGACGCTACAAGACTTTCATTGTCAGGATTCGGTCAAAGTTTGCCAGTTGCCGACAATAAAACAGATGAAGGTAGAGCTAAAAACAGAAGAGCTGAAGTAAAAGTTAACTTATAGTACATTAATTTGTAAAATAATCCCCATTAATTCATAAGAATTGATGGGGATTTTATTTTGTTATTCTGCCATTATTTGACTATATTTGTCAAACTATTTTATTAAAAAATAATATTAATGCAGATTTAACAACATTTTAAAGAACTTAATAATAGCTACATGAAGTTTTACGACAAGTTTAGTAAAATATTGTTCGTTTTTTTTCCAGAGAGAACAGATATTAATAGTAAAATAAATACGATCTGAGTTAAACTTTTGTGAAACAAAAAAGTCTAACATACTTAAATATAATTTGCTGATCAATAAAACGGAATGAATCAAACCGAAGAGGAGTTATTACTAAAATTAAGTCAACCAAAAACTCGAAATGCAGCATTTTCGTCTTTGGTTCGCACCTATCAGGAGCGACTTTATTGGCATATTCGGAAAATGGTATTATCACATGATGATTCAAACGATATTTTGCAAAATGCTTTTATGAAGGCATGGAATGGCATCGATGGTTTCAGAGGTGACTCTCAGTTTTCAACTTGGTTATACAGGATTGCCACAAACGAAACACTCACTTTTCTTGCAAACAAACGGATGCGTGGCTTCAGTTCTATGGATGAAGTTGAAGAGAGTTTACTCCAGAATTTACGTTCTGACGCTTATTTTGATGGTAACGACTTGCAATTAAGATTGCAAAAAGCAATTCTTACTTTACCCGAAAAACAACGATTAGTTTTCAATATGAAATATTTCGATGATATAACTTACGAACAAATGGAATCAATTCTTGGGACTTCTGTTGGAGCACTAAAAGCATCCTATCATTACGCTGTAAAAAAAATCGAAAAATATTTTGAAGAAGAAAAATAACACAAAATAAATGATTTTAAGAGTTAAATATCAATCCAAATTAAACCAAACCACAAATAATCAGTCAAACAATTGTTATGAAAAACAAGCAAAACATATTATCAGAAAAAATTAGCATGGAACTACCATTCACAGTTCCTGAAAATTATTTCGAGCAATTTGCTCTTCAGATTGATCAGCAAATTGGTTATAAAGTATCTAACCATCGATTTGTAAAATCATGGATGTATTTCGCTGCGATGTTTGTAGGATTATTTCTTGTAGGAGGTGAAATGTTTTATTCTGCAAATCAAAGAAACACAGCGAAAAATTCTGAAAACTATGAGTCGTATGTACTGTCACAAGTTAGCGAATCAACAGTAATGGATTATTACGTGAATGAACCCACGAAATAATAAATTTACAATCTGTTTATTTGCATGAAACGAGCATTTTTACAGGCATTTAAACCATAGACCATGTTCATTGCGAGTTCCATTTGAGAACTATGTAAAAAATTGAAATGAACATATGAAATTCAACTATTAAAATTATGAAAACAAGTAAATATAAGATTCTGTTTTTGATGGTTTTTATTACCACTTTGGTCAGCGCACAAGAAAACAGGTCATTTCCGAATGTGGAAGAAATGCACAATCGAAAATTACAGTTTATAACTGAAAAAGCTCACTTAACACCCAAAGATGTTGAAGTAGTTAAACCTATTTTTTTGGAATATGAAAAAGCTCTCTGGAGTTTGTATGAAAAAAAGAATGTGTTCTTTAAATCACTAAAAGATCGTCCAAAGAATGCTGCAATCAATTTTTCTGAAATGAATGACAGTTATGTTGACACAGAAGTCACAAAAGTTCAGTTATTTAAAAATTATCATTTAAAACTTCGTAAAATTCTAACACCTGAAACACTATTCAGATATTACGCAGCTGAAAGAGATTACAAACATGAATTATTACAAGATTTTCAGGGTCGTCCTCAACACGGTGGCAAACCGAATGAACAGAATAGATAATTTTAACTATTAATGTTCTCTCAAAAAGGGTTGGATAAAACCAAAATTTTACTATCTTTGCAGTCCGAAAAACAAGGTACTTTGGCCGAGTGGCTAGGCACCGGTCTGCAAAACCGATTACGGCGGTTCGAATCCGCCAAGTACCTCTTTTGAAACCTTCTTAGCATTGTAGTTGATACGATTTCTAAGAAGGTTTCTCTTTTTCAAACGTTTGCGGATATAATTAAGCAGGTTTTTAAGTATAATCTTCGGTATAAAGATTATACTTATAAATTTGTACTAAAATATCAATCAACATATGAATATACATTTCAGCATCAATTATAAAACACAATGGGGTCAGTCATTGGTGCTCTATTTACGTACTGATCCAAATATGATTCAAAGCGTATTAATGAATTGCGATGATAAATTCAAATGGACAACTGAAGTTTCAATTGATTCAAATACAAAAAACTTATCTTATCAGTACGCTTTGCTTAATTCTGACAAATTATTATTTTATGAATATGGAGGTATCAGATCAATACAAATTCCCAATAATTCAAACAAAGTAAAAATTATTGATAATTGGCGGGCTTCATTCGGAGAAAGTCCATTTGTTACTGCTGCCTTTTCTAACTGTTTTTTCAAACGAGAAGAAATTACCAACCAAATAAGTGAAGGCAATTTAATTTTAAGGTTGAATTGTTCGCAAATGGAACCAAACCGACATTTTGCAATTACCGGGAATCAAGGATTTCTAGGAAACTGGGATGTTTCAAGCAGGTTAAAGCTTGATGATTCGGAATATCCCATTTGGAGTATTAAGTTGGATGCAAATAAGATAAAATTTCCTTTCGAATACAAGTACCTGATTGTTGATACAGAAACTGATGAAGTTATTGCTTGGGGCGGTGGACCAAATCGAATTGTCAACTACTTGGATAATCAAAATATTACCATTGTTACTGACGAACATTTTATTCGGACAACTCCATCCTGGGGTGGTGCAGGAGTGGCAATACCTGTCTTTTCGCTAAGAAGTGAAGATGGTTTTGGAATCGGGGAATTCTATGATTTAAAAAAAATGGTTGATTGGGCTAAACGAACCAATCAACAAATTATTCAGACTTTGCCTATAAATGACACCATCTTATTTCACACCAATTACGATTCATATCCATATAATGCTGTTTCGGTTTATGCATTACATCCAATTTACCTGCACTTAGAAAGCGCTGGAAAGTTAAAAACAAAGAAACAAAAGGATTATTTCGAGTCCAAAAAGCAAGAATTGAATTCCAAGACTTTTTCAGATTATCAAAACGTAATGAATTTGAAATGGGAATACTTTAAAACTGTTTATCCCTACGAAAGTCCTGCAATTTTCAAGTCAAGTGATTACCAATCATTTTTTATCCAAAATAAAGATTGGTTGGTTCCTTATGCAGCATTTTCATATTTACGAGACTTCTACAAAACTCCGGAATTTATCAAATGGGAGAAATACAAAACATATAACAAACCTGAAATTGAATTTTTTTGTTCTGAAGATAAACCTCATTATCAAGATATTGCACTTTATTATTTTCTTCAATACCACTTACACAAACAGTTAATTGAGGTACATAATTATGCACGTTCCAATGGTATTGCCATTAAAGGCGATATACCTATTGGAGTAAGTCCGAGAAGTGTTGATGCCTGGGTTGAACCAACATTGTTCAATATCAATGTACAAGCAGGAGCACCACCTGATGAATTTTCAGCAACAGGACAAAATTGGGGTTTTCCAACTTACAATTGGGAACGGATGGAAAAAGATGGTTATCAATGGTGGAAAAACCGTTTTAAAAAATTAGCTGAATACTTTGATGCATACCGGATTGACCATATTTTGGGTTTTTTCAGAATTTGGGAAATACCTGTTGATGCTGTTTGGGGATTGACAGGCAGTTTTCATCCAGCTTTGCCTTTTACACAAAACGAATTAGAAGCAATGGGTCTTTGGTGGGACGAAAACCGTTTTCTGAAACCCTATTTGAAGGAACATGTGCTTTATGCTACATTCGGGAAATATACTGACGATGTAATTCGAGAATATTTATTACAGGATGGTTGGCAAAATTATAAGTTCAAACCAGAATTTAATAACCAAAAAAAAATTGAAGCACATTTTGCTTCGTTGGGATATAATTTCGGGACAAAAGAAGTGTTGATTCGTGACGGATTGTATATGCTTCATTGTGAGGTACTTTTTGTTCGCGATTCCAAAGATGCAAAAAAATTTCATCCACGTATTTCGATGCAAAGTTCAGCCTCTTTCCGTGATTTGCCCGACGAAACTCGTCGTTTACTTGATCGTATTTACGTTGATTATTTTTATCACCGTCATACTGAATTTTGGAAACAACAAGCGTTGAAAAAGTTACCAGCTTTAATTTCATCAACAAACATGCTGGTTTGTGGAGAAGATTTGGGTATGGTTCCCGATTCAGTTCCTGAAGTCATGAATTATTTAGAAATATTGAGTCTGGAAATTCAACGAATGCCAAAGAAACAAAACAGAGAGTTTGGTAATCTTACTGAAGCACCATATCGTTCTGTATGCACCACTGGTACGCACGATATGAATCCACTTAGAGCGTGGTGGGAAGAAGATGCTGCGGTTTCTCAACATTTTTACAACCGTGTATTAGGTATGCTTGGTCCAGCACCGGTTGAATGTCAGACATGGATTATTGAACGAATTATTCAACAACATTTGGATTCTAAAGCAATGTTGATTATCTTGCCGTGGCAAGATTGGATTGCACTAGATGCCGGTTTGAGACACGAACATCCTTTCGCTGAGAGAATAAATGTTCCAAGCAATCCTCGAAATTTTTGGTGCTACAGAATGCATATTTCCCTTGAAAAGCTTTTAAAAGAAGATAGATTTAATGATAAAGTAAAAGAAATGATAAAAAAATCGGGAAGATAGTTTATTAGTTGACTGGTTAATTAGTCAATTAGTTATTGAAAAATTAAAATTTATAAATCAAGCAAATCAACCAGTCTTACAATTAACTTATAAGCTAATTAACCAGTCAATAAAACATGAGCGACCAACGTTACAATTTAAGAGGCGTTTCTGCATCAAAAGAAGATGTTCATAATGCCATCCAACACATCGACAAAGGACTATTTCCTAAAGCATTTTGCAAAATAATCCCAGATTATTTGGGTAACGATCCTAATTATTGTAACATCATGCATGCAGATGGTGCCGGCACTAAATCGTCGCTGGCTTACGTTTACTGGCGCGAAACTGGTGACATTTCTGTTTGGAAAGGAATTGCTCAGGATGCATTAATAATGAATATTGATGATTTGCTATGTATTGGAGCAACTGATAATATTTTACTTTCGTCGACTATTGGACGTAACAAAAACCGTATACCTGGTGAAGTAATTTCAGCTATCATAAATGGGACAAATGAATTAGTAATTGAACTGGCAGAAATGGGTGTGCATATCTATCCTACCGGAGGCGAAACGGCAGATGTAGGTGACCTGGTGCGCACAATAATTGTTGATAGTACGGTAACTTGCCGAATGAAACGATCAGAAGTAATTGACAATGCCAATATTAAAGCGGGTGATGTGATTGTGGGGCTTTCTTCATCTGGACAGGCCACTTATGAAAAAAATTACAATGGAGGCATGGGAAGCAACGGATTAACTTCAGCACGTCATGATGTTTTTGCCAATTATTTAGCATTGAAATATCCCGAAAGTTACAACCAGGATATACCACAAGAATTAGCCTATTCAGGCTCCTGTCATTTGACAGACAAAATTGAAGAACTTGGAATTGATGCCGGCAAGTTAGTTCTTTCACCAACACGCACTTATGCACCGGTAGTAAAGAAATTATTGTCAGAAATGCGTACAAATATTCATGGCATGATTCATTGTTCGGGCGGTGCTCAAACTAAAATTCTGCATTTTATTGATAACTTAAAAGTGGTGAAGAACAATCTCTTTCCCGTACCACCATTATTTCAGTTGATTCAAAAAGAATCGGGAACTGATTGGAAAGAAATGTATAAAGTCTTCAATATGGGTCATCGATTAGAAATATATCTTCCCGAAGAATTTGCTCAACAAGTCATTGAAATTTCCAATTCATTTAATATTGAAGCTAAGGTAATTGGTTATTGTCTAGCCTCAGAAAAAAAAGAATTGATTATTGATAGTGAATTTGGTACGTTCGAATATTGATCTCACAAAAACAAGTGGAACATTCACGAATATTAAAAGAGCCATATGAAGAAGAGAATTTTTGTTCTACTACTTTTTTGTATATCTGCTTTTAATGTTATAGTTAGTCAATCCAATCAACTTATTGGGAAAAATGTATCCATATTTTATCCGGAACATTACAATATAAAAGCCGATTCACCTTCCTTTGCTTTATTGAATGAACCCAAAGCGATTGGCAATATTCCAACCGACTGGTTATTGACACCAAATTTCTATTTAAAAGAAGGTAAATCAATTGCAACTTTACCGGTATTTAAAGGAACCAGTTTATATGGAACCGGTGAAGTTACAGGAAAATTAATGCGCAACGGTGAGAACGTAAAACTTTGGAATACAGATAATTTCAAATATATTACCGACAATGGAAAAAGACTTTACCAAAGTCATCCCTGGGTACTCGGGGTCAATGCAGACGGTTCAGCCTTTGGAGTCATTGCCGATAATACCTGGAAACAACAAATTGACCTCTCCGACAGTATACGTTTCATTTCTGAAGGTCCGGCTTTTCGTGTAATTGTTATTCAAAAAAAATCTCCGCAAGAAGTAATTAAAGAACTCGCCAACCTGATTGGCAAAATGCAAATGCCACCTCTTTGGGCACTTGGTTACCAGCAAAGTCGCTACTCTTATATACCAGATACCAGGATAAAAAACATTGCAGATACATTTCGATTGAAAAAACTACCTTGTGATGCAATTTGGATGGATATTGATTACATGGAGCGATTTAAGATCTTTACTTTTGATAAAAAAGCTATTCCTGATCCTAAAGCAGTTAATGACTATCTGCATCAAAACGGTTTTCATTCTATTTGGATGATTGATCCAGGAGTAAAGGTTGAAAAAGATTATTTTGTATATGAATCGGGGTCGAAAGGTAATCACTGGGTTCAAAATGCTGATTTCACAGAATTTAATGGTAAAGTTTGGCCCGGACAATGTGCATTTCCTGACTTTACTCGTCCTGAAACCCAATTGTGGTGGGGAAATTTGTATAAAGATTTTATGGCAAATGGCGTTGACGGTGTATGGAACGATATGAATGAGCCTTCGGTTTTTGAAACTCCTGATGGAACTATGCCTGAAAATAATTGGCATCGTGGTGGTGGCGATTTATTGCCGGATATTCATTTGCGATACCATAATGTTTATGGAATGTTGATGGTTAAATCTTCCAGGAATGGAATTCTTAAAGCTAACCCAGATAAACGTCCTTTTATACTTTCCCGTTCGGGTTTTTTGGGAAGTAATTGCTACGCAGCCACTTGGACGGGCGACAACTGCGGAACAGTAGAACACATGAAAATGTCTATCCCAATGTCTTTAAATCTAGGACTTTCTGGTCAACCATTTAGTGGTCCCGATTTGGGTGGTTATGCACTTAATACTACTGCAAATTTGTTCGGACAATGGATTGCAATGGGTGTTTTTTTTCCATTTTTACGCGGACATGCTGCAAAAGGTGAAAACAATAAAGAACCGTGGGCTTTCGGAACAGAGGTTGAGAACATATCACGTACGGCTCTCAATCGCAGATATCGCTTATTACCCTATTATTATACGCTTTTTCATGAAGCAGCTCAAACCGGAATGCCTGTAATGCGACCGGTATTTTTTGCCGACCCTTCTGATACTACTATTAGAAAAGAAGATCAGGCATTCCTTATAGGAAATGATTTGCTTATAATCCCAAAATGGGCTGAAAATCCGTCTCTTCCGAAAGGTATCTGGCGAAAGTTGATCTTTAGCGACGAAAGTTCGTCAGATAATTTTCAAGCAATTTTAAAAGTCAAAGGAGGCGCAATAATTCCGGTAGGTAAAATCATTCAAAACACAAAAGAATACAATACAGATTCACTAACATTATTTGTTTCGTTCGATAAAAAAGGAACAGCCCGTGGAACACTTTACGAAGATGCAGGAGATGGTTTTGGATATCAAAAAGGAGAATTTCTTATTACTGAATTCCTTGCAAAACAGGTGAATAAAAAAGTCGTTCTAAAAGTAATTCCAAAAGAAGGCGATTTGAAAAAATCTAAAAGGCACTTTAGAATTGTTGTTCTAAAATAGTATTGAATTTAGTGTTTAAATTGATCCTTTTCAATTTTCGATATTATTTTACAATAAATTTCGTATTTCTTGTATCTCCCGATTTCAAAATCTTAGCCAGATATTCACCTTTCGGTAAATTCAAATTATATGTCACTGTTTTTGTTGATTCGTTTTCGGATCTTGAGAATATTAATTGACCACTTACTGTATAAATTTCAACTTTATTGAATGAAGTTTTTGATTCAATAGTGAAAGTTGTCTCAGCCGGATTTGGGAATATTTTAATATTCTCATAACTTTCAGATTTAGGTATAATTAAAGCAGAAGTAATATTTTGTCTTGAGATAAATGTCAGATTCTTCAGATAAAAAAGTGATCCGCTTCCAGTACCGGAAAATTTTAGGTAAACATCATGTCGTCCGATTGTTTCGGCGGTTTTGGCACTGAATGTATTTATTGATTGAATGGAACCTGTGTTTTCAATTTTGCAACTTGCTATTTTCAATCCCGTATCAATCGAATCCAACCAAACTTCAACCATACCTCCTGTTGAAATACAAGATACAGCAATACGTACAGAATCGCAGGTTCTGTTATAGCTTTCACTTCCAAACTCAATTCCCGCATATAAAGCCCAATCGTTATTGTGAATATTATCAAGCAAAACAGTACCATCAGTTAGAGTAGTTAATGTAGTTCCATACTGGTTTGCAGGACAAGTAGCATTGAAAGGCGTATAAGCATCCCTGTAAATATAAAGATCAAAATCAGCCGCATTACTGCCCTGGACATAAGGTCCTTGCCTGTTTCCACTCCAGCCGTTGTAATTCGTTGAATAGTTATCAAGAGTTGCAACATTAATACTTGTTCCAACTTGTATCCAACTGTTGCCATCTGCGCTGCCATAACCGGTAAGTACGTGATTATCTCTAACTATTTTAAGCCACACAACATTTCCAAACGAATTATTTACAGAATACAACGTTTGATTAAAACTAAAACAAATAATTTTAGTTCCGGTCCCTCCTACTGACGAGTAAATCTTTGCAAATAAATTTTCATCACCATTAATAATTCGTATTCCGGCTTCGTCCGAAGTTGCTTTTGCATCAAAATCTATTTTAGTTATCAATGAATAATTGTGTTCGGCATCTGTTTTTATAATTGTATTTGCCTTAGAGATACTTTTCGGCGTTAACCGCAGCCAACCCGGCCTTGCTGTAAGCGAATAGGTCGTACTAAGTGTGTAACCCAAGAAAGACCATTCCGGATTTAGACTAGAACTTGTGAAAAAATCAGATTTTGGTACCATCCATGGAATTCCACCCGAAGACAGTTTTGGTGCAGCTTTGTATGTATTTACAGGATAATCAGCTACCACACTATTATCCGCATTATAAGTTACCTGATTCACCAAACCTTGTCTTCCCTGGCCATACCATTCGTTATTATTTGCTCTTGCCCACACTGGATGCATCAGCCAACTGGAACCATCATCGAGTGTTACAACCGAGGAAGAATGATTGGGTGAGGAAAAAATAGAACTAGACTTTCCTGGATCATTTTCATTGAATAAGTCAACAGGCGTAGTCCATGCGATCTGGTTTGCAGTGAGAGTTAGACTGCGCATTACTTTTTGTCCTCCACCTACATTTTTGGCAAAAGAATAGTAATAATATCCGTTGTGTTTCCACATCACAGGCCCTTCAGCCCAACTGAAAGTGTAGGTTGGTGAAGGATTCAACCAATTTAAATCATAAACCACTCCGGTAGGTTGGCCGGTTAAACCCAACTCAACGATTCCATTATTAGATTGTCCATTTTTCACAACCAAATACCATTTACCGTTATCGTCGATAAAGATTGAATTATCATATCCTAAACTGTATGGCAGTTGCGAAGGGTTATTCACTCTTGTAGGCAATGTCCATGGACCTTCCGGTTTATCGGCTGTCACAAAATACATTGAACCTCCTCTTGAGAAATAATCCCAGTATTTATTGTTGTAAAACACCATTTGACCACCCCAGCAGCCACCTTGTGATGCGTCGCCATATCCCGACCATTCAGCAGATACCGGTTGGGCAATTGCTTCCCAATGTATTAGATCAGTAGAATGATAAATAACCGGCGTAGGATTAAAAGAAGATCCGGTGGTGTAAAAGTCCCTCCCTATTTTGGTAAGTGTACAATCGGAGTGCTCGCCCGGAATAACCGGATTTGTAAATGTATTGAAAGAAAGTGATTGACCCACAGTATAAAAACAGATAAATAGCTCAATAACTATGAACGCAACTTTTGAAAACGATTTTTGCATGAAAAATATAAATTTTATTTTTAATGAATATCCAATATTTTGAGAAATAGGCACAAATGTACAAAAGTTTTTAGCCATTATCTAGCTCGAAATGGAGTTACACACTGATAACTGGAATTGTAAACTCCATATCCAGTAATTCTTCCCTTTTTAAAGGAAGTGTCCAACGAAGGAAGATGAAGGGTTTAATCACATTATTTCTTCAACAATCCCATCACTCCCTGCGGCGTAATGGTTTCCGCACTAATGCTAAAACTCCGGCAACTGCTGTTATTATAAAACTGAATCAGTGCTTTTCCTTCTTTATCTGTTTTTACTGCCGGATTCCAGTATAACGTACGGCGGTAATCTGTCTCAGTAGGAAGCGTGCTATAATTGGGACTGTAAAATTCTTTTACCTGACTGTATCCATCCAACCAGGTCTTCCTGACTCCTTTACCGGCTTCGGCTGGTGTTTTCCAATCAGGAAGCATTTCCATAAATACAACACAACTATATTGTTGTATTGCGAAAATTGGAGGTATCATTTTATCACAATAATCAATTATTGCTCCTTTATCTTCACTCACATAGATGGATTTTATGTAATCCATTCGAACATAAGTCGGTATTTTAGCATTTTCACTCTCATCGCGTCTCTGGTAATCAATCACCAAAAGAGCTTCTCTGTTTTTATACAATAAAATATTACCAAATCTGTATATTGAGTCAGGTACATTCAACCAGAAAAACTCTTTATTTGTCTTACTCATAAATTCATACAAGTACAATTCGGGAATATCTCCTTTATCCCGTACTTTGTCTTGTTCTGCATATACGTCATAATAAGCGAGCGACTTGGATCGGTTCTCCAAAATTTCCTTCTCTCGGCTGTATTTCTTGGCCTTAACTACTACTCCTTTTAGGGTCAACAGCTTTCCTTGTACTCCCTTTTTGGCAATTGAATCGTAGTTGATATTTGGGATAGCAATCGGGATTGAATCTTTAGCTATTTTACGCACAGAATCTTTGGCGTTGGTGATTGTGGTTGCTTCTTCCGGATTATGAATGTGGGCAAACAAGTCGGTGTATTTATACTGCTTAGGTTCAGGACTGAACAGTTTGTCCAGCACAGTGCGATAATCTTTCGTCTTTCCTTTTTCCGTTACGGCAAAAATCATCTCCCATCTTCCTTCTACATCGGCTTTGAAGTGAAAACGACCTTGACTGTCGGTTACAAAGTTTTCCATAAAGCTGGTTTTTATCTGACCGCTGTCGTTCTTTTGGCAAATCAGGGCAGATACATTGACTTTTGGTTTGGGAACCGACTTGACAAATGTTACCACTTGTCCGGTGACATCAATTGCCTTTTCGGGTTGACGTTTCAGGTCGAAGGTTTTCTTCCCGTTTACCCAGTCCCAGTCGAAGCGATGCCAGCCTTGTACCATGAGTAACTGGTCGAGTGCTTGTCGGTGAATGGAGTCGGTCGATTCAAAATAATAATCGGGGTTATGCACATACCCTTTTATCTCTGACATCAACAGCAGATTGGATTGAATGTCCTGATCGGGTTTTACGTCGTTTTGTTTGTCTCTGACTGAAACAGAGAAAGTAGTTTCCACCGGAATTGTATCTTTTTCGGAGATAGCAAACTGCATATTGACCTGTTCGTAGGGATTGTACGATTCTTTGTCTGTTTTCGCCTGAATACTCAGTTTTTCAGTTCGGTGGATAAACAAAAGTCGGTCACCTAAGATTTGACCTTGTGAATTGAAAAGTATAATGCGTGAAACACCTGCCGGAAAATTGGTTTTATTGATCTTAAAGTCAATCGGTTTTCCTTCCGATGTATCAATCATCAGGTATTTTTGCAAGCTGCTTCCGCTCATAAGTGCCAGCCCGAATAATCCGCGGGGTGTATCGTTGTTGGATTGTATTGTAATTCCAATGCTATCGGGAGAGGAGAGATTATCTACTTTCAAGACGATTCCTTTTGACTGTACCGAAGGTAAATCGAAAGTGTACTTCTTGTCTTTGTAATCTACAACTACCTGCGGGAATTTATCGGCTTTGCTGTTTTGTGCGGATAATGTTTTTGTCGGTGTATATGTAAAAACTCCTTTACCTTCGTGAATTGATTTGAATCGAACAATTGTTTCTTTATTTTCAGCAACTACTTCACCTGATACTTCAATAGGATTTCCATACGCATCTGTAGCCTCGAAAGCAATCTGGGAAGGTACACCGGCAACCAGATTTCCGCCTTCGGGGAAAAACTTCAGCGTTACTTTTTTCTCTTTTACGGGTATTTTACGCAGTATCGGGTATTTGCCACGACCATATTCCAGCAGGCTTTTCTCAGCATAAGCTCCCGGTTTGGTGGGTTTATCGTAAACAGCAAAAGTACGAGAAAAGATAACGTCCTCTCCAAAGTTAAGCATATACTTGGTATAAGCCCGCACTTCATAAAAACCGGAATAAAACGGAAGCTTGCCCAACTTGAAACTTCCGTGACACCGTCCGTTTTCTACTTTAAGAATTTGTGTTTCTATCACTTCTCCACCGGGATTGAGTAATTCCACATACAGCGTTTTGCTTAGCTGACTTACCCGATTAAAACCCGAAGTAACCAAATAGCAGCTAAACCACATATCGTCGCCCTGATAATACATGGAATTATCGAAATGCAGATAGACTTTTTCCTGCGGCAGGTTCTTGGAAAAATGATTTAAGATACTGACATAATGAGACAGTTTGTTGAGAGTGGAATCGTTGCTTTGGGCAGAAACCTGCGCTATCAGGCTTAAGGTCAAAAGCAAAATTCCGGCTGTTTTTCTAGCTATCTTCATAATTGTAATATTGACTAAATCGGGCTCAAACCAGCAAAATTAAAACTAATCTTTAAGTCCCCTTCGGGGGATTTAGGGGGCTATATTTAAATTGTTATCTTTTCAACACTCCCATCACCCCTTGCGGCGTAATGGTTTCTGCACTAATGCTAAAGCTTTTGCAACTACTGTTATTATAAAACTGTATCAGTGCTTTACCGTCTTTATCTGTTTTAACCGAAGGATTCCAGTACAACGTACGGCGGTAATCCGGCTCGGTAGGAAGCGTGCTATAATTCGGACTGTAAAATTCTTTTACCTGACTGTATCCATCTAACCAGGTTTTGCGTACCCCTTTGCCGGCTTCGGCAGGAGTTTTCCAACCGGGAAGCATTTCTAGAAAAACGACACAGTTATATATAGCAATTCTCTCCAATGGACTTTTAACTGGATCAGCATAATCTATTATAGCAGATAAACTCTCACTCACATAAATGGATTTAATATAATCTACTCTAACATAATTTGGAATTTTGCTATTTTCTGGAATTTCTGTCCTATGATAATCTACTACAAATAAAACTGGTTTGGTTTTATACATCAAAGTGGTTCCTGCGGAATCCAACCCAGTCGACAGATAAAAATCTTTATTCGTTTTTTTAATTAGAAACTCATTCAGAGATTGTTCTGGTATTTCTCCTTTATCCCGTACCTTGTCTTGTTCGGCATATACATCATAATAAGCCAGCGATTTAGACCGATTCTCCAGAATCTCCTTCTCTCGGCTGTATTTCTTGGCCTTAACCACCACTCCTTTCAGAGTCAGCATCTTTCCCTGTACTCCCTTTTTGGCAATGGAGTCGTAGTTGATAGTGGGAATAGCAATCGGGATTGAATCTTTAGCTATTTTACGCACAGAATCTTTAGCGTTTGGACTTACTTCTTCGGGAGTTGGAATGTGGGCAAACAGGTCGGTATATTTGTATTGTTTGGGTTCGGGACTGAACAGTTTGTCTAACACTGTGCGATGATCCGTCTTCTTTCCTTTTTCGGTTACGGCAAAAATCATCTCCCACCTTCCTTCTACATCGGCTGCGAAGTGAAAACGTCCTTGACTGTCTGTCACAAAATTTTCCATAAAGCTGGTTTTTATCTGGCCGCTGTCGTTCTTTTGGCAAATCAGGGCAGATACATTGACTTTTGGTTTAGGAACCGATTTGACAAACGTCACCACTTGTCCGGTGACATCAATGGCCTTTTCGGGTTGACGTTTAAGGTCGAAGGTTTTCTTCCCGCTTACCCAATCCCAGTCGAAGCGATGCCAGCCTTGGACCATGAGTAATTGGTCGAGTGCTTGTCGGTGAATGGAGTCGGTCGATTCAAAATAATAATCGGGATTATGAGCATAGCCTTTTATCTCCGACATCAAAAGCAGATTGGATTGTATATCTTGGTCGGATTTTACATCGTTTTGTTTGTCCCGTATCGATACACAGAAAGTGGTTTCTACCGGAATGGTATCTCTTTCGGAGATAGCAAACTGCATATTAACCTGTTCGTAGGGATTGTAGGTTTCTTTGTCTGTTTTCGCCTGAATACTTAGTTTTTCAGTACGGTGTATAAATAGCAAGCGGTCACTCACAATCTGTCCGGCGGCATTAAATAAAACAATGCGTGAAACTCCAGCAGGAAAATTGGCTTTGTTGATATTGAAATGAATGGGTTTTCCTTCCGAGGTATCAATCATCAGGTATTTTTGCAAGCTGCTTCCGCTCATAAGAGCCAACCCAAATAATCCGCGTGGCGTATCGTTGTTGGATTGTATCGTAATTCCAATGCTATCGGAGGATGAAAGGTTATCTACTTTCAGTACAATTCCTTTGGGCTGAACTGCGGGAAGATCGAACAGGTAGGGCTTGTTTTGGTAGGTGACTGTTATCTTAGTTACTTTATCGGTGGATTGGATTTTATCACTTGGAGTAAAACTAAAAACTCCTTTA
>Ga0209123_1000908_pt1 | contig 33519 bp, 36 predicted proteins | sample BarGraIncu00431A_FD_184500 | JGI IMG/M metagenome (GOLD analysis project Ga0209123, IMG submission 184500) | Arctic peat soil microbial communities from Barrow, Alaska, USA - Barrow Graham LP Incubations 004-31A (SPAdes) (version 2) | ecosystem: Environmental > Terrestrial > Soil > Wetlands >... | reverse complement strand
TTTCTGTGTAACACTCATATATTTGCTCTTTGGCTTTGAATTTAGATTCATCTATGTAGTGCCTTACGTTATAAATAAGCGTATTTATAAGAATATCATGCATACTTTGATAGCGATGGAGGACAAAACATAATAAATAAACAAACCCTATCCATTCATTAAGTTGCTTAAGCTTATAGACCGAATAGTAATCGACCAATGAGGCATAGTATTTTATGCTTTCTTTAGAGATATCTAATAGTGGCATTATTTTTGGTGTAATCAAGTATAAATGCTTTATTTGTTTACCGCGGTTAATTTCACGCTTTATTTCACCTAAACTAAAGTCTTTTGGCTCGTGTTTAATTTGCGTTATTTCATACAGTCCTAAAGAATCTTTTAAAAGTTGATTTAGGGCTTCTTTATCAGACTGTTCCAAGTTATTTTGCATAATTGTAATTAATCGATTTTGTTCGTAGGTTATTGCCTTACCTACAATATCTTGCATAAATCTGTAACCAGGGGTAACAATGTGTTTCTCTGATAAATAATGTGTGATTTCACGAAAGATGTAGATTGGTTTGCCACAAACGGTTGCAGCTATGCGAGCCTTTACATCTAATTGCTGTCGTTCTTTTTTATCACAACTAAGATAGTTGGTTAGTTCAAGAATCAATTTCTGATGTTTTAGCTTGGTTAACTTTTTAATAGAATTTAAGTCAGTAATAATGCTATTGTCGAAATGTTTTTTCAATACATACTGCAAGTCATCCTCAACTTCAAAAAGGTCAAACGTGAAAAAACGGTGCTTAGCTTTAAAATAGCCTAGTTGTAAAACAAAATAAGCCTGAGATTTAATAGATCGTAATACTTGTAGAATCTCTTTTTCCGGAGTGGAGAGAAAAAAATAATTACACCGATCTTCATGCGTAAAAAGCGGTCTGCCATAAATGGTCTCTAATTCATCATCACCAAGAATTCCAAGACGTTTTTGATCAGCATCACTCTGTCGAATCACCATAGATTTCTCCTTTCTGCGGCAGGCGTAAGCAGTAACCTAACGCTAGTCTCTCTTATTTTTGAAAGTTACACAATCAGATTGTGTAACTTTCACTTTCCTTATTTTTCAACGGTTTGCAGGGTTTCGTATATAAGTATTAAATTGAATGTTACATAATTATATATTATACTAATACTATGTAACTTTAGCAAATAACAAAATTGGAGGAAATTTAATGAATAGTGTTGAGCCAATTAGAGAGATAAAAACAATAAAAAGTATTCGTTCTATTTTAAAAGGTCAATCAGTAAGAAATGAATTACTTTTCATATTTGGAATTAATGTAGGCCTTCGAATTAGTGACATATTGAAATTGAAGATAGAAGATTTAGTAAAGTCTAACCTTAAAACTGTAAGAGATCATGTAATTATTACAGAAAAGAAAACAGGTAAAACAAAGAAGTTTTATATCGGTGACATAGTGAAAAAGGTTATTGAAAATTATATTAAAGAGTTATCTAACTTAGATATGAGTAATTATGTATTTCAAAGTAGAAAAGGTGAGAATATGCCTATAACAAGGCAACGGGCATATAGAATTCTAAATAATGCAGCTGAAATGATAGGCATTGTAGAAAAGAATGAAAAGGGAGTAATTATATCTGGAGAAATAGGCACTCACACTCTTCGTAAAACTTTTGGATACCATGCATATCAAAATGGATCTTCATTAGAATTACTTATGGATATATTTAACCATTCTTCAAAAACACAGACTTTAAGATACATTGGAATTACTGAAGAACAAAAGAAAGAAGTTTATTTACAGTCTAATTTAGGCTAGTGGAATGGCTTTTAATTGTCGATATAAATATTGGTTGTAAAAAGTTATTACAAGGCAAAGTCCAATATCCCACAAGATAATTTACAAAGGATTAAATTAGTATTTTATTGAATATTAATTATATCAAGATATGAATTTAGAGGATGTCACTAAAAATTAAAATGAACTTTTTTCTATTTCAGTCGTCTAATTACTGAATTTAGATTAAAGGGATATCGTGATAATAGATACATATTAATATAGCACTTATTGCTTTTATGAAAGGAGGAGTAATTCTTGGATGAAAAAGAGCTAATAGAGCGTGCTATGGCTGGAAACAAAAATTCAATGAATATTTTGTTTCAATTAAATTATAAAATTATTTTTGGGTTTGCAATCAAAATGACAGCTAATGAGACGCTTGCACAGGATATAACACAAGAAACCTTTCTAAAGGCAGTGCTAAATATTAAAAAATTTAATTGTAACTGTAAGTTTTCCACCTGGCTTATAAAAATCAGTATTAACCTTTATAAAGATTATATTAAGAAAAATAAAAATATAGAATTTAACCAAGATGTTATCCCTACACAAGTCATAGAAAATATAGAAGAAAAGGTTATTACAAATTTACAGTATAAAGAAGCTATTGAGGAATTAAGAAAAATGTCATACAAAAAACGAACTTCTTTTATATTAAAACATTATTATGGGTTTAGTTTAGAGGAAATATCAGAAATAATGGATTGTCCTCAAGGTACGGTGAAATCTCGTATTGGAAACTGTGTAGGCTCACTAAGAAAAGTTCTTAAGGAGGGGTTATTATGAAAGACGATATTTTAAGTGATGAATCTTTAGAAGCGCTAGGGTTAATAAAAAGAATTGATACTCTCTCCATTATTGAAAAAGGTGAACTTATAAAAGATAAAAGAAAAATAAGGTTAAATAATTTTACCCTATTTATACTGACTTTTATAATAGTCTCAATGAACTGTATAGTATTAATCACTTTAGGAATAAAAATGTTTTTTATTATACAAATAATCCTATCATGGATTATAACAATTTTATTTTTACCTCTACTTAAAATAAATTTGTATAGGAGGATTTAGCATGAAAGTCATTTACCTTGTTTTTCCGATAATTTTTATTTTTTTATTCATATACCTTGGGCAGGCTTTCTGGATATATTTAGATGGAAAGCGAAGAGGTGATGAATATGTTTGGTTATGGTCAATTTTAGCATTAATAAGTTTCCCTGTTCCTCTTATAATTTATTTGATTATAAACCGTTCTGGAAAGAAAAAATGTAAAAACTGTAGAAAAGCGTTAGATATAAATCTAAAAATTTGCCCATATTGTGGGGAAAACACCAGTAAACAATGCATTAATTGTGGATGTGTGGTTGAAAAGGACTGGAACTTCTGTCCTAAATGTAATGAGAAGTTAAAGTGAAATATTTACCTAGTAAAAGGTTAAATAGGGAGGGTTTGTTATGAAAATCAAGTCAAAGACTATTGCAATATTCACTGTAATTTGTATAATATTAGGCTTAGTTATTAGTATTTCTATAATTAAATTTTCAAATGGTAGTAATTTCAAATTTATGAGTGTAGAAAAGAGTTCTTCAAGTAGAATGAAAGTTTCTTATAGATATTTTAATGGGACAGATACACGTAAAATTTCTTTAAAGGATGGGGAAACACTAAAGATTAACTTCATAAGTGTGGTAAAGGAAGGTAAACTAGTTATAAATATTCTTGATGACGATGATAAAATTTTAAAAACACTTGATAGCAATACTAAGGGAAATGAAAATATAAAAGCAGATTCAGAAGGAGAATATACAATTAAAGTTGAAGGTTATAAAACTCGTGGAAGCTATGATGTTAATTGGAGCAAATAGTATTTTGCAGTTTGTATTTTATTATATAAGCATATTTATGGAAATGATTTAGTTGAGGAAGCAGAAAAAGAAGGCTTTAATGTTAGTTGATGTAACTTAAATAATAACTGCCTCACAATGTTCAAATATTGTTCGTCAACTTTAAAAGGCAGCAATGCCTTTTTTCTATATATATAATCTACTAATATACCTTTTTGGCGGGATAGGCAAAAACACCCTATATGTATTTTTCTTTTCTCCCATCCTACAACCATCCCCCTTAATGTTATATAAACACATTTTATCATTTATGTCTACCTTTAAGGGTATAGTTCAAAAGGGGGGTCAATATTCATTGTATATCAACATAAATTAACCTCCGGTTTAATATACTTTGATAAAGTAGTCGATGGGAGGTTTTATTTTGAGATCCACAGCTAAAGATCAGCTTCTCTGGGAGCAAAGAATTAATGAAAGAACTAAAAGTGGAATGTCAGTTTCAAAATGGTGTAAAGACAATGAAATTAGTAAAGGTAAGTATCATTATTGTAATCATAAAATAAGTGAAAAGCAAAATCTGAATAAGGAAATATCAAGTGGAAGAGGTGGGCTATGGCAATACGTGATGTATATCCAACAAAGTATTATAGAAAAGACGGTTTTGTAGAGCATAAATTTGAAATCAATGAAGAGGACTTGCAAGAGATTATAGAGGATTATTTGATGCGAAATTCTGAACTTGATTTTGATGAAGTCGAAGTCGTCAGTAACCGCCCAATGAATATATCGCTTTATGCTAAATGTAGAAAATATATTGACCCAGATAATCCAGAAGAAGATGAAGCACTACCTGAGGCAGAAGTAGAAATAGATGGTGACTATGACGGGAATCCTACATAATATTCATACCAGGATGTTTTGCTTATTCCGCCTTTTCGGGGGGATGGGCAAAAACACCCAAATTTAAAGAAATCACATCAATATATGCTTTTTTATTAGAAAATAATTTTGGATTTCATATACATTTCAATAATTTAATAACTTATTCCACATTTCTGATTCAAAAATAAAGGCTAATCTCCACTTACTTTCTATTTTACCCGGGTTAATAGGTTTTTTTGTCAATTTATGTTTCATAAGAATTAGCTTAACACTGTCCACATTATGAATGATTTTATCACAATAATTTTTTAATTCTTCTTCCTGATCTACTGTTATAAGCTTTAGCTTTCTTAATTCGAGAAATAATAGCTTGTTAGCAACAAATCTATTAGAATATCGTGTATGAACGCGAAAGAATTCATCAGGTATTATCCTTTTTGTAAAATCTTGTCCATTGATGTTGAAATTTACAAATTTATCAGTTTTTAAATTATTTATTATTGATCTTGCATTTTCTTTAACTTTATCAAGTGATAATATATATGGCTCTATTTCCTTTATTAATTTAAGTTTAGTATAATCATATTCTACATTACCTTGAAAATCATTATGTAGCGATAACACGGCAGTATTAAGTTCTTTCTCAGTAAAAGTATGTACATAATACTTCATCGAGTATCCTAAGTCATCTTCTAATGCTAATATCGTAGAATTACTATCATCATACCCTACAATTAAGGATCTATGCCTCAAATGCTCTATACCATATACACTTCCATATTTATTCCAATAAAATAAATCAACACCTACAAATATATAAGTTTTATCTCTAATAAGATGCTTTACTTCTTCTAAATAATTAAGTTTATCCATAAAATTACAATTTATCTTTTCAAAATATTGTTCGAAATTATGATAAAATTCATAATTATTACCTAAATAAGGAAAGTATAGATCCTCAAAGTGTGAAAAAGTATGCAAATAACTATTCATATATGTTGCAACATTATAGCTTTTATCATAATATGTAATAATTGAAGCTAATGCATTAAAATAGCAATTTATATAATATTGATCAAAAGGATTTACTTCTATTTTATAAATCATATTTTTTCCTCTCTAATATATATTTTTAGTGTATGTAGAATATTTTTAACCAACTTTTAAGATTTTGAATTGTAATATAACACGATCGGATATTTTATAAATAGAATTAATTTTTTATAAGTAATGATATCATGAAATCAAAAACGAGAAGAATATAAGTTGTAGTGGATAATCGTTGACATAGCAAAAACGCTAATTTTTCAAATTAGAATAATTACATTTGTGGCATCTCCGTTTAATATAAAATACAATTATTTAGTATATTTACAAACCACTTTTTCATTTTATTTATTTTTTCACGCGCAATTTCTATACTTCGTCTCTTAATCCAATACAAATAAAATAATTTAAACGGACTAATTTTTATTAACAATTCATAGTCGATTGGATCGTCACTTATAAAAAATTTATGAGCTCCTATAAGAAACTTATCTATATCTACATTAATGTCAAATAAAATCTTCATATTCCTTTTTTGTAGGTGTATATACAAGAATTCCTGTTCATATATAATTCCTTTATTAAAATATTTACGATAAAGCCTCCCTTTATCCCATATAAATACTTGAGGTACATAATCGTTATCAATAAACATTAGATGAATAAAATCATAACAAAAACTAACATCTGCAAAAACATTATCGTAATACTGTTGGATGCCATTAGCTTCAAGTATTGGCGTTATCCCCCCCCACTCATCAAATGAAAATACATTGCTTGAAGTAAAAACGGTTTTATAATTTGAATAGCTTACTGCTTCTAGTCTAAAGAGATTATTCCCTTCCAAGTCATTTTTAATCAAGGTAAAATGACCGTGTTTAAGTATTTTTTTATAATTATTGAGAATATCATCAGAAATAAATTTTCTAATATTACCAAATATTAAATCCATATCACAATATCCCCAAAAATCATACTTACAAATCCACTTTTTAAATACTAAACCATAAGCTGGTTTATAATCGCAAAGTTTGTAAGGATTATCAATTACTATTGGGAAATCAAAACACTTTTGCAATAAGTCTATCATTTCTTGAAATGAAAGATAATGAACTTTTACATTTACTGGATAGTCATAATCAGTGAGATCATCTGTAAAAATCAGCCAATCAATATGCTCATTACGCCCACAAGAGTATAGCCATAATTGAAAAAAATTAGGTAGCTTACCAAAATAAGGATTTATAAATACAATAGATTTCATTTCTTATCCTCCTATCTTTTACTGATATTGTAAATTCTAATATTTCTTGACTTGCTTTTTCATAAGCTAGTTAACACTTGATTTTTATATCAGTGTGAGTGTGCTGCTTAACTAATATATATTGATAAATGGTGAATTTCTAATGGTAGTTTAATATTTTCACAATGAAATACTTAAGTTATAACACACTCATTTTCTAAAATCTTCGCTTTAATATTTACTCAACACACCGTTAGTTCCATATTCTTTTAATGCTTTTTTCCAAGTAGGAGAAGTTATTACTGTAATATTACTATTATCAACTTTTATTTCATGATATCTTCCGCATTTTGAACATAGTAAGTTAAACATTTCTTCAAATTTCTCTACGTTTAATAATTTCACATCTTTAATTCCGATATCGTAGTTAAACACTCTAGCAATAGCTCCTCCGACAGCACAACAATAGAATCCAGAGTAATTAAGACCAATAGCGCATGCTTCGGTTGTCCAACACCCCTGATATTCATAATCGTCGTTATTCTCATGTATATCACAGGGAGCAACATGAATCATATTAAAATCTCTTTGAAGATTATCTTTCTTTGATGTATTTTCTATAACAATGGTTGGATAATTATCTTTTATCCAACAGATTTTACTTATTGTCTCTTTTGTAAACCCATTTGTTGATAAAATTAAATTTAAATCTTTATTAGTTGTAATTTTATATTCATAAAATGCTTTTATTATTTTTTTGAATTCAGGGTGAATCGTTGGTTCTCCTCCCATTATTCTTATCTGTTTCCAAGGATATTGCTGCTGATTAGATTGTTCAATAAATTTATTAATTTGCAAAAGAGACATATTTTGTAATTCATTGCCTGAGGCAACAGAAATACCTCTATCACAGTTACAACATTTAAGTGTACACATATGAGTAATATCGATTTCTAATTTAAAAATATTTGTAAAATATGCTTTCATAAAAACAATCTCCTTTTATTCCTAGACTATATCAGTATGAATCAATAAAAACGATTTTATTTTAGTTTGAGTAATCTTTAATAGTTATTTTATCAAGCATTTTTATTTGCTTTTTTATTTATTTATCCATTTATCCATTTATTCAATATTCTACACTAAATTACAATATCCTTCTATTTTTATTATTTTTACATTTAAAGTTATGTCAACAAAAGGTTGATTAATGTTTGGTCTTTTCAAAGGTATTAATATAGCTAACCTTTTAATGGAATACTTTATAAATATATATAAGTATATTAAAGTATCAAAATGAAAAAAGATGCTTTTAATCTGTTTTTGGTATAATAAAAACCATACAGACCGGCCCTTAAAAGTCCAAGCATAAAATGGAAAAAATCCATTGGGGTATGAAGAACATAGCTGTCACCAGAATCAATACCTTATATTGGGAAATTATTAATCACTTCATCATAGGCCTCTTGAGCTTCAGCAATTGATAGTTTTGAATATATTTCAAGGTTTTTTCTGCTTTCATGCCCTGAATATGGTTGAATCAATGCATCGTCTATACCCTGTTTTTTTAACCAGGTAAACAAAAAATGCCTTAGTTTATGAGGAGATATAAATGTTTTTAACCCAGCTTGCGCGGAGTATTTTTCTAAGATTTTTCTTATACCCCTGTCGGTATATTTCTTTTTCCAGGATGATTCAAATAAATAAGTGGTTTTCAAATTATTGTTACAATGTACAATTATAAAATTCCAAGCCTGCATGTTACAGGATGAAGGTGCATATATAGCCGACTCTATTAATTCTGATATTGTTTCTTTACTCACTGGTTTGTCCGAAAAATTTCTAGTAGATCTCCTGTTTAAAATCCCATCATGTATATTCATACTTTTCTTTAATGAGGAAGTATATTATACAAACCCACTAAATATTCACATCCTTTCTCTAAGACACTTTTTAGTGTATATAGTATTAAAATTAGTAGTAATATATAGTATAGTCCATACTACAATAGGTATATCTTTAAAGTACACACCTTATGAAATAAATATTGTCTAATTATCTAAAATTTTGTTATTTATACTCAATCCTTATTTAGTAAATCCCAAGGGTATAAAATATAACAATATAATACTTTATTTGCCTTAAAATCTATATTAACTATTTTAGTGAGTTATTGTTACAAGTAAGTACACTCCTGTAAAATGTTTTTTTGTAGTAATTTTGGAATAAGTTTTCATTTTTAGTTAAACAAATAATCCTATTTTTTCAAGAGGTTATTTTTATGTCAGAACCAAAAATAAACTTCATGTAGCATCATCGATTGGATGATTATAACGTAACGAGCAAACAATAACTATTTGGTGTAAAAAAATGACGTTATGCTGGCCAGGATATAATATTACTCAATACAGTGTGGCGCTATCCCTTATATTATAGACTTAATGTTATTAAACCATTATTTGTTTTTCAATAGTTCTCTCTTTAATTGTACAGGCATTTTTTGTAAGCTATATCGATATGTAATTCTGCTCATATTTTTAACATTCATCTTGAGATATTCTATTGTCTTTTTAGGATAAGTTAAATAGGTATATTTTAATAACCAACCCACACCCTTTTGAACATGTAGATTTGTATCTCCAATTAATTCATCAGCAATTATTCTTACTTTTTCAAAAGATAAATTTACGGTGAATGTCTGCGTTGATTGCAACATACATACCGCTGAAGCTCTCTTAACATATAATTTATCTGATTTAGACCAATCTTTAATATCTATAAAAGTCTCTGGAAATCTCTCTACCATAGGATTAAGAACTCGATAACAATATTGATCACAAGCTCCCCAACTGCTTACATTTTCAATAAGCCAATCTTTATAGTACTGGAAATACTTTATTCTATACATTGTATTCCTTTGTTTAATCCATATTGTCATTAGTTGAAAAGGTATCCATTCATTGGTTCTTACTAACTGATTACAAAGTTCAATAAATTTATCATCATCTACTGGAAGTTTTGAATATAGTTTATGTGCAATCTTACTTAATTCTTTACTCGTTTGTAGTCCGTTCATTTCTCTATATTCTCTCATAATTAATTCAAACATAAATCCTCCTAATAATTATATTATTTTACTGAATATATTCACTTAAGATATAAAAATAATGTGGTTAATTTTGTTTTAGTATATAAAAACCAAAATTGAATTGCTAAAATATACCCTTGCATAATTTGTTCTTTCAATCCTTAAAAATACCTTACTGCCACAAAATTCTACTAATCACTTAATATTTTATAATATTCTCAGCAGTCAAGATTTAAATTAAATTTTAATCCACCTTTAAACATTGTTGAGTATCAATTTAGCAGTTCATTAAGTTTATTGTGTACATTCCCTTATTAACGATATATCTTTTTAACAATATCCTCTAATTTTCCATCTATGATTTCCACGTTACTAACGGGATACTTGGAATTTATTTGGTTAATACTTTCAATTATATTATCGCTACAACTATTTAAACAATAAATATGTCTTGTATCACTATTTTTTTCAATTTCGTTGAGATTAAATTCATCTAATGATGTTGGCTTATAAAACTCTAATACTACTTTCTTCTTAATTTGGTATTTTAATTTTAATTCTTGAATAGTTCCATCAAATAATATTGTTCCTTTGTCAATAATAATAATTCGTTCGCATACTTCCTCTATTTCATTTAAATCATGAGAAGTAAATAATATTGTAGTTGATAACTCCTTGTTAATTTGTTTAATCAAGAGTTTGAAATCAGCACGTAATAATACATCCATACCCATTGTAGGTTCATCCAAATAAATAATTTGCGGTTTGTGTAAAAGAATGGAACAAAATTCACAACGCATACGTTGCCCTAATGATAATAGTCTAACAGGTATATTAAATAATTCAGCAATATTTAATGTTGAATATAATTCTTTTAGGTAATCCTTGTTATTATTTTTATCAACTTTATAAAGTGCTAACAGAAAATCAAATGAGCGATAAACCGGAAGATCCCATATTAGCTGAGAGCGTTGCCCAAACATGACACTTATCATCTTTGCATTATCCATTCTATTTTTAAATGGATCTTTTCCATTAATTCTTACACTTCCTGAAGTTGGAGAAATTATACCCGTAAGAAGCTTTATAGTAGTAGATTTCCCTGCACCATTAAGGCCAATATATCCTACTATCTCTCCTTTATTTATCTTCAGACTAATATTCTCTATAGCTACTTTTTTTATTTTTTTGGTAAAAAAACATTTTAATAAACTTTTCTTAGAAATTGGAATTAGATACTCTTTTCTAAGATTAGTTGCTTCAATTAACATGATAATCAACTCCCAACACTTTGGTACTCTTTCATCCCTTTAAAGAACAAACGAACTGCGAGGTAAAATAATATACTTGCTATCAAAGGTGTAATCATTAATAAAATGAAATTCTTTGTGCTTGGTTTTAAAAAGAATAGACCTGGATAATAATTCATAAAAGCAATCGGATAAATAACTGTAAATATAACTCGTAAAGTATTATTGTAAATGTTTAAGGGATAACCAAGAAAATCATTAAGTACTTGGACATTAAGTGATATTAATGAAGATGTGTTTACTAACCAAAATGAAAGTGAAACAAAGATTAATGTTATAGATAACTCAACGAAGCAGGATGAGATTACTGATATAATCATTGCTATCACTAATCCTAATGTGTCAGGAATTCCAATCTCAATCCAAGCATAAATAATTAGAACTACACTAGCAATAAAATAGATAAATGCCGAAATAGAAAATGAAGTTGATAACAATTGTAAGAGAATATTTCTAGGTCTTACACGCAATCTATCCAAATTACCTGTTATCAAATAATTGAAAAACCCCCATAGATTTAAAGAAAATGTTAAAACCAACCCATGTCCTGCAAGAAATATGGCATATAAAAATATAACCTGTTGGAAATTCCAACCTGCTAAATTATGAAATTTACTAAAAATAAAATAAAATACTAGCAAATTACATAACACATCTAATGAGACTGATAATAATGAAACAATGAAATTTACCTTATACTGAAATTGAGCAAGTAAATTATAATAGCTACTTCTCAAAAAGAAAGTAATGTTATTAATCATTTAACTCAGCCTCCTTGTATATTTAACTTTTTTCTAAACAATCTATACAACCATATATTCACTACCAAAATGATTCCAAACCAAATTAATTGATTTTGAATAACCTGAGTAAATGAATACTCATACTTATTCTTTATCAAAAAGGCTATCGGTGCTGATATAATATATGGAAATGGAGTATGTAGTATTATATTCTTTAAATCATTAGGCCACATCCATAAAGGTACAATTGCACCGGATATAACCCTTAATACTTGATCTAGCATGAATCTAGAATTATATATATTAGTTATCCATGCAGATAAAAGAGAAACTAAAAAACAAAAAGAAAACATAATGAGATATCCAATAAATATTAGTACAATAAATTTAATTGCACCAACTAATTGTATACTTTTAAGAGATATAGAAAACATAAATATTGTTATTAAAAAAACCGGAATAAAGTGTGTAAAAATAGAAACTATTATCCGACAAATATCGTAAATTAATACACTTATATAAACCGATTTTGGTTGTATAAAATCAAATACAATATTCCCATTCATTACTTTTAGACCTAAAGTCTCTATAACTGAATTCCCATAAATTAGTGATACACCTATAGCTACCAATGAGTATAATTTCATTTCATTAAGATTATAATCTACTGATAAACTTTGTCCACTTTCATATAGTGCACTCCAAATAAATTGAAATGCACAAATTGGAATAAGTGATGTTAACAACCCTAATAAATTATTAACTATATATACTAAATAGTGATGCCATTCAATCTGTAGCTTTGTTGAAAAATATTTCATCATCAGTTCCCCCCACAACTAAGAAATAGCGTATTATATTATCCATTTCACTCATATTTTCACAATTCTATATATCTAATAATTTATTGTTGCTAAATCGGCCTCTAACTCTTCGAGAACAGACTCTCGTTCTTCACCAGTAAATAACTTATCACTTAGTTTATTTCCGACAACTCGCATTGTATTCTCAATGTCTTCTAATCCATGTTGTTGTGCTAATTTTGCCATACTATTCTTGTACTCTAAGGTTTCCTTTACCTTTTCATATATAGGCTTATATTTACTTACTCCCTTTACTCCAAGGCCTGTAATCTCAACTACATAATCTAATAATTCACTTTCAATTCTTGTTAGAGGCCCATACAAATCTTTGTTTCTATATAGTTTAGCGTTATCGGTGAAATTCTGAGGTGAGAATATGATTCTCTTACTTATGCTCTCATTATTTTCATATATCTTCATTATGCTATCAAACAAAACAATAATGTCCATTAGACCTGTTCTTGGACCCTTAACGACCCCTATTTTAATTAAGTCCATATCATTTCTTAACTCATCAAATAGGAATGCTTGTAATGTTTTCTTCTTTTTAACAAGATAACCCATTTGAATATATTTTATTGGAGTTGGATTGAGCCATGAAATTGTTTGTAACATTAGTTCGATAGATTGCCTGTCAGAAAGTCCCGGCATTCCTAATATAATAGTTGAACCAATTGTAGCTTTCTCTTCATTTATATCAGAAATTGATTTTTCGATTGAACTATTAGTAGTTATCTTATTTAACCAATATTTTCTTATCCACTCATTACCAACCTCTATTCCAATTGATATAGTTACATTTTTTCTGAAGGCACTTTTTATTTTTCTGATTTTTTCCTTGTTGATTGACCCTGGACCAGTGAATACAGAGCCATAGTATGGTTTACTAGTAAATACACCATCTTCAGAAAGAAATGCATCAAATGCTTCTGGTGGAAATTCAAACTCATTGAAAAAGTCTCTCACTGCGAATAATTCAACATTTTTTGGTTTTATTTTCATACCTCCTCTTGTTTTTCTAAAATTATATAACAATATTTTTACATACATATCTGTATTCTTTTCTCTCAAAACTCTCATAAGAGCTGAGAATTTTACTTCCTCCAAATGGAAATTGCAAAAACTACAAGGATATTGTTTAAAGCATTTTGTGCATCCAATGGAAGGAATGATGTTCTGAACAAAGTTATCTTGCTCAAAAAAAGTTATTTCTAGTTTATCACACTCTTCAATGGCCAACTCACATAGAATATCTTCGTTCATATGCTGATATTTTTTCATTAGTTCATCTACCGCTCTATAATGTTCTTTCCATATTTCTTTAATAATCCTTTTAATAAACATAGATTTCCCCTCCACCTAATCATTATTTCACTTAGTAAATTGATTTAACTTCATTTCTAAATTGAGCGTAATAAATTTCAAACTCAGCGTTCCACAATTCTTCTATAATTAATTTACTCATGTCAAGCAATTGTTCTTTAATCTGTTGTCCACCTCGTTGGTTATCAATATATTCGCTATATTTACGATATAATTCAAGTGTTTCAAACCCACTACTAGTAATTTCCTTCAGCTTTCTACCACTTCCAATACTGATCAGTGGTTTTAAAAATTTATACATTGTTTCTTCGAGTTCATCTAACATTGGATCTTTATGAACTTTTGTTTGATTAAAAAAACTATCACAGTTTGGAGGGCTTAAAACCAATTTTTTTTCAATGCCAGGATATTTCTTTATTACTAAAAGTAGTGCCATGTGTTGCGAAATAATAGTTATTGGATTTGTATAATTACCTTCATATTCTGGAGAGTTAACTACTTTGTCTATTAACCCTTGGAGTGTCTTCCGCCTAGTTACGAGAGGTGATACTGTTATCAGATCAACATCCTTCCTTCCATATAACCACCCTATTGTTTCATCAAAATTTTCTATTGACTGACGTTCTGTAAATCCTGGAATTCCAAGAAGTATATTAACACTTGTATTACACCCTTCTTCTTTAAGCAATTTTAGTGCATCTAGAATTTGATTATTTGAGATATTCTTATTTAGCCAATGGTTACGTATCCACTCATTACTAGTTTCTACACCTATACTAACACTCATTACTTTTCTAAATACTTGTCTCCATTCTGCAATTCTTTCCACATTGACACTATTGGCTCGTGCTTGAAGTATCCCTACTATTGGTTTTTTTGTATATACTGGATCCTCTATGAATATTCTATTTATAACTTCAATAGGCATCTGCCAATTACTAAAAGCATCATGTACTGCAATTTCTTCTACAATGTTTGGGTTTACTTGATACCCTCTTGCATTAATAAAACTAAATCGAACTGCCTCTGCGTAAAGGGATACTTCTCTTTTTCTCAACGCTTCCATCTTTGCCATTAAATCAATAATTAATGAATCCCAATCACACATGGAACATCCACAAAATTCATTATTCCTATGACTATATGTACATCCCATTGTTTCAATAATTACCTCTGAATACTCTACTTTGCATATTCCTTTCACACTATGTTGTTTTATTTCATTTTTAACATCTTTATATAATCTTTCTAATTCCATATTTAATGATTCATTAAGTACTTCTTGATACCTTTGTGTCTCATATTCCCAACTCTTTCTTATGACCATTTCAATAAACATGTCATTCACCTCCCTATTCGTTATTGTTTAAAGAAAAAATTTGTCCCGTAACAGTATGAAAATCATCTGTGCACATAAAAGTTACAAAATTTATGAATGAACTTAATGAGGAGTTCTCCTCATTCCTATACTTGATATTTAAGGTTGAAGACTCCGCACCCCTTTGATTTAGCTCGGTAGGAATCGAAGGTGGATATACTGCATTAACCTGAATATTAAATGATTCTAAGTCTTTTGAAGAAGAACGAGTCAATCCTATTAATCCAGCTTTAGAAGCTGAATAATTACAATTGCCGCCTAGTCCCATTTCACCTGTTAATGACCCAATATTAATTATTTTACCTCGATTGATCTTTATCATTTTTCTTCCAAATATTTGAGTACAATTAAAAACACCATTTAGATTAATATCTATTACTCTTTTCCACTTTTGAAAACTCATAGTAAGTAAATGTGCACTTTCAGCAGTCCCCGCGTTATTTATTAAGATATCGGGTATTCCTATCGCCGCATATACTTGCTTTTCAAACATTTTTACCTGCTTAGGATCAGATACATCAGCATTAAAACAATAAAATTTATAGCTTGAGTTTTTACTTACTATTTTTTCTATCTCATTTGCAGCGTATTCATCACGAGAATAATTAAAAACTACAGTAGCATTCTTATCTAAAAAATTTAATGCCAACGCTTTCCCTAATCCTTTTGTTGACCCAGTAATTACAATCTTTTTATTAGTCAAATTTCCTAGCCCATCATGCATTTTCAGCCTCTCGAACGGTCTTAAAAAGGTCACCAAATTTATTCATAGTATCAAACTCAATTTCATTTATTTCTATATTAAATTCTTCCTCAATATCTACAATTAGTTGAATAAATAACAGCGAATCAAAATTTAAATCATCTAATAAGCGAGTTTCATCATCTATAGCATGTATGCTAATATGCTCATCTACATTAATTTCACCAGGTATTCTTTTTCTAACTATGTTCTCAAGTTCTTCTCTATTAATCATATTGGCCTCCCCTATTCCTTATAATTTTCCCCGAACTAGTTTTCGACAGAACCTCTACTTTGTATATTTTATCTGGAACCTTTTCCTTGCTAAGTTGTGTCTTACAATACTTTATAATTTCTTCAACACATAACTCTTTATGCCTACATACAATATATGCAACGATCTTTTGTCCTGAAATATAACTATATTCACCTGTAACATAGACATCTTTAATCTCTCGATAATGTAATAAGCACTCTTCGATTTCCTCAGGGTTTATAGTTATACCATTAACTTTAATAATATTTTTTATTCTACCATCAAGATGTAAATTCTTATCTTCGTCTAAGTATCCATAATCCCCTGTATATAACCTACTATTTTTTATAGTCATTGTGGTTAATGAAATATTCTTATAATATCCAATCATTATACTTGGAGTAGCGATAACAATTTCTCCCTTTTCATAGGGTTCTAAAGACTTATTTTCATGATCTACAATTTTAACATGTACCTGATTCAATGTTCTTCCAACTGAATTTTCATCATTTGAACCTTCTTTGTATTTTAATGTCGAAATACGTGGCCCTGCTTCTGTCATTCCATATGTTATATATAATTGAGTATTAGGAAACTTTTTTTGGAGTTTACTACGTAAATCTTTCGAAAAAAAATCTGCACCAATATAAATTTTATTAAGACAATTTACATCTACAAGTGAGCCCTGTTTTATATATGAAATTAAAAACGCAGGTATTGTAGCAAAATTTGTAATAGCACGTTTATTTAATAAACCTACAAATCCCTTAAACGAATATATTTTGTTTGGTTTAAGTATAACTGTTGCACCCACAAGTAAATGTGATAACAATTGTGAGTGAAAACAATATGCAAATGCCATTGGCAAAATTATCAACGATCTATCTATATTGCTAATATCTAATGCTTGAATATTTGCAATTACATTATTTATTATACTATCCTTTGATAACTGTACATATTTAGGATTAGATGTACTGCCAGAGGTCCTTAGTATCACGCCTGCCTTACATTCCTCGTTATTATCATTTGGTTCCAATTTTGAATTTAAGTAAAATTCGTTTTTATCAATATTAAAAAAATTACTATTATCAAAAAATAACTCATTTCCATTTTTGATTTTTCTTATTCCATCACTATTTGTAATGATAAACTGTACATCACAAAAGTCATACGTTTCTATCAACTCTCTAATAGACAATTCATAATATAATGGAATTATTGTTGAATTATTGTATACCAATGCAAAATATGCTGTTATAAATTCAATTGAATTATGTATGAAAATAATTGTATTTTTTGAATTCATCCTTTTAATTCCTGCAGACAATTTATGTACTTCTATATTCAGATCTTTGTATGTCACACTCCTTTGGTCTGTTTCTACTGCTATTTTAATACTGTCTCTATATTTATTTATAACTTCAAATAATTTGTTACGCTCTAAATTTGGCATTCAAAATACCTATACTTTCTACTAAAATTAAATTCTTCCCAATTTAACATTCTTTGAATAACTATAATTGATACTGTATATTTCAGAACCTGTTCTAAATAACTTTTAAAATAATCCACAACCTTCTGTGTATCTTTGGGTGAGTCATTAACTCCGATGTAAAGTATAAACTCATCTACTTTATTCTGAACAACTTTATATTTATCAAATGTTACTGAATACTTGATTTGTGCAAAATGTAACGGATCTGATATAATATTAAATTCATACTTATTTCCATTTTTAGCAATAACCATATCATTACTGCGATAATTTTTTAGGTTAATCTTATATTTATGTGACATTTCACAAGAACATAAACTTGTATCCCATTCAGCAACATCGCCCAAATTATATCGTATTAATGTTGTATAATCACAACTTAAGTTTGTAACAATTGTTTCTTTTACACCCCACTCGTTTTCTACTAGTTCTAAAAATACATTATCATCAAATAAATGCATTTTGTTTTTACTACAAGTCGCACTAATGAAATTTGTTTCATTACCACTGTATACATTTGATACGTGAAGTTGAAAAGTTTCATAAATTATATCAACTTGCCAATCAAATAATGGCTCACTATTACATTCTAGGTATTGAATTTTTTGTATATACTCAAATGCATTATTTTTATTGACATACTGGGATAACCTAACCAGAAATGATGGCCAACTAATAATTGCAGTTATTTTTTTTGTATAAATAAAATTTATAAATTTCAACAGTTCTTTATCTGACAATGTAGCAATGCAAGCGATATACCCATAGCTGTTTTGTTTAAAATATGGTTCATCCTGATTAAAAACATATTTTCTCGAAACATACGATTCAGGTAATACCCATATGTAATTGCCAAGTGCCATAAGACCACCCTTGCTTTTTCTATATTTATTTAGAATTGTATAATTTTTTTTCATATCACGTGAATGCCTGATTATTTCAAGTGGAATTCCAGTGGACCCACTCGTTATATATATCTCAAGATTTAAAGGTTCTACAATTACATCTTTTTCTGCATAACTAATTACAGTATCATTCAATTTTTTTCTTGTTTCTTTGTCAATTAATCCATTTATTATACAATCAATATAATTTTCTTTATAAATATTCTTTGTCATAATTGGTATTAATTTAAATGCATCATAAGAGTCCAACTCATCCACATTAATTTTAAGTACAGAAAAAAGTTTAGCATAATATGGTGTATTCTTGGCTAACTGTAGAGATTTTAAAATCCTCTCTTTATTTTTTTTAAATAACTGCTCCTCGATACTCATTCACCATATTCTCCTTTCATAGTTTCAACTAATAACAAACTAAAAATATTGCAATCAATAAAATAACATATTGAATAAATAATAGTTTTTAAGGCTATATAATAAATTTTTTAAAATTGTTGTATATTTTATTTAACGCCTACAAACTATATGGATTAAACTAACAAGTTTCATTTCTAATGCTTATCCACTTTCATTCATTCAAAACGCATATCTATAATTTTTAAGCACTTATCTCTATTCGTGTAAATCATAGTATCAGTACAAATCTCTACCTTGAATACTAAATTCCCACCTTGTACAAGTGATTGTATATCAATTGAAGATTTAGGTAGTAACAATTCTATTCTATTTAAACTACTCTGTTTTGTATTTTGTGAATCTATTTTTACTATAACTTGTATTTTGTTATCAATTTGTTCAATTATGCATTGCCACCCCATAATATCATTAACTTCATCCTTAAGTATTTGTTCAATCTGATATGGATATAGCTTTACACTGTCATGAATTATAGCATAGTCACATTTCCTACCTAATACCTCAACTTCCAGGGGATTATTTCTACATTGCTTAATTATATCTTGGAGCTCATAACGTATTAGCGGTGTTCCTTTATGATATAAGCTTGTAATCACTAGAGTGCCTGCCTCACTTTCTTTAACCGGTAGACCTTGGTCATTTAGTACTTCAAATATGAAGTCGTCATTAAATAATGCAATCCCTTTGTTATATCCATTATTTCCCCCAAGTCCATCAGTTTCTTCACTGCCATACTGATCATATACCTGTGCGTTTAAGGTATCTAATACATACTTTTTAAAACCACATGTTACCTGTTCTCCGGCGCACATAATACTCTTTAGTTGTAGCTCACCTATAATTGATCTATTTTGATATAGTCTAATTATACTCTTTAAACGGGATGGTGAAATATCCAGTATATTTGCTTTTAATGTAATCATTAATTCAAGTGCAGTTTCATCTGAAAGGTTTCCAATTGGTATTGCCATAGCACCCATACGCCTTGTTGCCTCTTGTGTTAGGTCTCCATATCCCCACATCCCGAATGGTTGTGCAATTGCGACAACATCTCCTGGTCTTACATTACTCCATTGCATTAATCTTATTTGGTTGCTTACGCTTTTTTCAAAGTCTTCTTCCGTTCGGAATATTAGCTTTGGTTTATTAATTGTTCCAGAACTTGCACATACTTTATATATTGGAATACTCGAACGAAACAATAATGGTAATTTTACTAGTTCGGTATGCGATATAATTGGCAACCCATAAGGTAGGTCTACAGTTTCCGGATTAATTTCTTTTTCATCATATATTTTTCTATAGTATGGGTTATGTTTATATGCAAAACATACTATCTGTCGCATTTTAATTAATGTTTCATCATTTATATTATTAATCATTACCAGTCATCCTCTATTAGTATCAATAAATTTTTTTTAATAACTTGCGCTAGTCTTTTACCCATTTCAGAATTGACATGTAATGTTTTACTTAATACTCCCATATTGCCACTCCACTTTCGAGGTGTAGGGTACTTATAAATTCCTGATGGTATTATGTCCTGACAATCCACAGCATTTTTCAACTTCACATTACCTGGCATATAATAACTCATTAAAGCAGTCTCAGCTTGACCTGCATGTTCCACATGCCATCCAGAAAAACAACTGAAAATATCTATCATTTCAGTTTCACTAACTACACTCCACCAGCTTGTTACAATTATTTTCACTTCTTTTAAATCGCCATACTGTCTACATTTTTCAACACTTTCAAATAAAAATGCCTCATTTTCCCAATGACCATTTAATATAAGAATTTTCTTCGCTCCGGCTGCAATATAAGTATGAAGAATTTCAAAATAATATGCCATAAGAACATCTCCATTTATATACACAGTTCCAGGATATGATAAACCACCACCACTATTAGGTAAACTTCTCCCACCATACGTGATTTTAGGAGCAATAATTGCACCAGTTTCTCTAGCTAACTCTTCACTAATTTTATCTGCTAAAAACCCATCGACTCCAAGAGGAAGATGTGGTCCATGTTGCTCAATTGAACCAACTGGAATAATTAGCATATTATTTTGAAGTTCCTCTTCTACTTCAGGCCAGATTAAATTTTCATATCTCTTAACTTTCATTCAAATAATCTCCTCTATTGGAAATAAAATTTGCTTTCATATCTTTTAAGCTAATATTTCTTTCGCTGAGACAGTTACATAAATCATTTTCTAATAGTTTAATACTATTTATCTTATGTTTTATTAAAGTTGAACACACTTGAATAGCTACAACACCCATCTGAAAATAGTCAATAATATCTTGTCCTGTTTCTATTCCACCAATTCCAATCGTAATTAATCCAATATCGGAAATATCATAAAGATTCTTTAAGACTAATGGTTTTAGTGCAGGGCCTGATAATCCTCCTGCCCCCCCAAGTTTCATGTACCCTGTCTTTTTATCTAATATAATCGCAGGCAATGAATCCGATACTGATACCCCTTCAATTCCACATGCTTTTATGCATGTGGCCATCTCTCTGTTTTTCTCTCTAGAAGTACTTAATAATAACTTTACAAAAATTGGTACATCTACGCTTTTTCTTACTGCTTTGCAGAACTCTTTTAACTTATCATTGTTAAAACATATTGGATCATGTCCAAATGTTGGACATGATAATCCTAATTCAAGAATCTCGATTCCCTCTGCAACAACACTTTTTGCTAGTCCAGACATTTTTTCTGGTGTTTCTGCAAAAATATTCCCTATTACTTTTTTACCACGTAGACTCTGAATTATTTTCTCCCAATGTTCAAAATCATTTTGTGAATAACCGTCACGGTTAAATATTTGCTCTCCATATGCTAAATATCCACCTTTTCCATTTGGAGAGCTAATTGTTATTGTCTTAGTTACAATTGCTCCTGCCCCCTCGCTAAAGACTCGATTAATTGAATTTAAATTGGAAGTAAACGGACCAGATGCCACAATTATTGGATTTGTTAGTTCCCAGTCAAACAATTTTATAGAAGTAGATACCATTTGGGCCCCTTTCATTATTAATTAGATTATACGCAACCAGATATTAACAACTTACTTTCATTTTGTAAATATTCGATTAGTTCATTAATCGTTTGTGGTTCTTCCATTATTTTATTTATATCAACATATTTCAATTTACCTACAACTTCTATTCCTTGAACAAGCATTGATAGTTGACTTACACTTAAGGTATCACAAATTAACAAAATAGGTTTATTTAAAGCAAAGGCCCATCCAATTTCTACATATGTCCCATCTGTCCTAACCAATTTACCCATAAAATCATTGGGTAATATTGCAATATATACATCACATTGCTTCATCCAATTATAATCTCGCAAACATACTTTATCAAAACTTTGAATATGTGTATTGATGCCAAACTGTTCTTCAATATGTGCTGAAAACACTTTTGTTCCTGTACATTCTATTGCTTTAATTAAACACATTAATTGATTTTTTATATTAATATTAAACTGGCCTTCATTGTCCATTGCATATTGTATTGGACCTCCTAAGAAAACCATTTTCTCCTTTCTCATAGTATTTTTCTCTTTTGTGGATTGTAATATTTAATTGATTTATACTCTAATTGTAGTGAATTCAACGTCCAACTTGGCCTTTTTCTTATTGGTGCTACCTGAAATTGAGAGGTATATTGATTATTTGGTATATCACCTTTTTCCGTGTAAGGGAGTATGTCAGAACTTCCTGGACTAACTATATTTACTGTGTTAATTAGTTCCTTAATAATGTTTATATCTTCACGCGTTGTTATAATCAGGTTTGCCCATGGGCATTTTTCTTTAATACTTTTAACTATAGCTATAAAATCATCATCACTTAGATTATATGGAATTTTGTTCAATCCTTTTAATCGTGGTAAGGATATGTGTACAATTGCTCCCATATCATGAAGTTTTGAAGCATGTTGAATTAAGTGAAGAATATCATATTCAGGATCTCTCAATCCTAACAAAATACCTATATCTACTTGTTTGAATCCTACCGCTATCCATTTTTCTGGAACTGATAGTCTTGATGTATAATCTGCTTTAGGATTGTGTATTTCATTATCTCCAAAAAAGAGTTTATAACATTGCTTATGATAAGTTTCTTGAAATAATGATAGCACTAACTTTTCATTTCCATTAAATATATCATTAAAAATTTTTAATTCATTGTCATATAAAGATCCAATATTAAAATATATTTTTTCAAACCCTTGAGAAATTGCTTCTTTTATACACCAAATTATTCGTTCTAAATTCTTTTTTCTTTTTTCTCCAGGTAAATACTCTCCCGATAAAAAACATATAGCAGAAATACCCTCTATTTCATGAATTATTTTAAGTTGATTCATGATTTGATCTTTGTTTCCTTCAACTCTTTTCTGCTTTTCATTTGTAGTTCTCATATTACATATGAGACAATGTGAGTCACAATAGTTTGTTATATATAAAGGTACAAATGTCTCATATTTCATGACTATTCAACTCCTTGAGTGCATTTTGCAAATGTCTGTGAGTTATCTGGCATCCATATTCTCCATAACTAGATTTAGTTTCTGTAAGTATTCCACAGTTAGAACAAAATCTTCCATTACAGTTGCTTTTCACATTGCACTCCTTACAACCTGATAATTCATATTTTGTAAGTAATTCATACTCTTTTGATCTTTCTATAAACTTATCAATTATTAAACTAGCTATATTATCATCATCAATTTTCCCAAGGCTTAGACTTGAGTCTGATGCAGCAGGGCATGGCAATATATTGCCATTTGGTGTAACTTTAATCGTAAAGTTTTTCAAGCAATCAGCCTTTGTTCCATACATAGCACGCGTTAGAACTTGATCAATCCTGTTTGAAGAGATTTTTGTCTCATCATCATCCTTTATCATTTCAGTTATAATTAATTCTTCGATTTGTATCTGCTGTTCCGACGTCGGTGCAATTTTATCCCACTTTTCTTTTGCTAATCCAACTGGTAGCAAAGCTGGGAAATGTAGAAATCCAATTTTTTTATCGCGTGCAAAACAAATCATATCGTAAACTTCATCAATATTTTGTTGCATAATTGTCATTGAAAAACCTAGTTGCTTATTTAAATTATTTTCTAATAAATAATTAATTAAACCAATTACTTTATCAAATGTCCCTTTACCTCTAATCAAGTCAAATGTATTGCGATTTTTCCCATCCATACTAATCTGTAGTGAAATATTGGGATTATCCTTTAATATCTTTTTCATTAGCTCATAATCTACAACAGATGCATTTGATGTAATTAATACTGAACCAAACTTTGACAAACCAACTACTAATTCCTCGAAATCTTTATGTAATGTTGGTTCCCCTCCTGTAACTACGCTATTGTTTATCCCATGTTTTATTATCTCACTATGGAATTTTATAACGGACTTTACAGATAATTCTTCAAAGCTATCTTGTAATAAATCACTACAATGTATGCATCTTAAATTACATGCTGATACAATCTCATAATAAATCCGATCTGACATTATTATGTCACTTTCATTTTTAAATTCAGTGTTTATGCTATTCATATCTTTTCCCAACCAACTAGATATTCATATAAATATGGTGGATTAATGCAGTCTTGACATTCCACAATTCTATATGTAGGTAGTATTTTAAAAATATTCTGATCAAGCTCTAATGCATCTACTCCACTTTCTTCTGGCACTACATCTAGGATATCATGATCTCTTTTCATACATAATTTATTATCCTCATCATGATAAAGATATACCGCATCCCAGTTAACTATATTATTTTGATATTCATAATAATTCATTCTTACAGCATAGTCAACTCCATTAGTAGCATTAGCTACTTCAACAGTAGACGCAAGAATTAAACTTTTAGAATCTATCTCCTCTGCATATCCAAAATTATCTGTAACAAATATTCCGCCTTGCTTAATCCATTTACCCATGTTATTTACTGCTGTTGCATAATCAGCTTGACTAATTGGAATTAATAGCAAAGCAACAATATCAACACATCCTATCTCCATCATTACCGCATCTAACTCTTCTTGAATTAAAAAATCACATTTTAATAATTTTACATCCACATTAGAATCTTTTACGTATTGACTCGCGATTTCAATTGACTCCTCGTTACGTTCTAATCCAATTACCTCATAACCCAATTTAGCTAATTCAACTTCATGCCTTCCTGTCCCAGAACCTAAAGAACATATACGTCTTCCATTTACATTGATATGTTTATCAATATAATTTTTTAATACAGTATCAAATACTTCATACTGGAAATATTTCTCTCTAAAAATATCAATATACTTTATTAATCCTTTTGGATAACCTACGTCCCAACTCTCACTATTCATTTTGACTCCTCCTTTATTTTTGATGTTATTCTACATATAAGTATGATGTAGCAACTGCACCCTTCATTTTTTCTCCCCAGGGTTGCAAATGACAACGATTAGCTGTTGAATAAAATGTTTTTGAAATATTATCTACATAGTACTTTCCTTTTTTAGTAACTAAAACACCCCAGCTTTTTTGTTCTACTAATCCTTGCTCCTCAAGTAACTTAATTTCTGGTCCAAATGCATCTTTAAATTCAACACCAAATGCATCTTTAAATGGCTTGTCAAGTAACTCAAAACATCTTGCACCAAGTACAGCATATCTAGTCATAGCATCTTCACGAGAAAACTCTTGTCCAGCTAAGATTGGTAGACACCCTTCATTTACTACATTTTTATACTCATTTATATCGTGAACATTATAATAATTTACACCATTAAATGATGAACATGCACCCGCGCCTAATCCAATGGTTTGTCCTTGAGGCGCCCTCCATGTAGTAAGTATTTCCTCTTGGATATGGTCAGGATGTGCATAATCTGGTTGTGCTGTATGATTCCATCCATGTTTTTCCATAACGTCATTGATATAATAGAACATTTCTTTATCTGCTTTTTCATCAGGTTGTTTACTTTCCAATAAATTTTGCCTTACGGATAAATCCAAACTGTATGCACTAATTGATGTAATTCCACTACTTAGAAATTGATCTAATTGTTTCTTAAGTTCATCCATGGATTGTCCCGGTGTACGATAGAGCATATCCGCAGCTACTGTCTTAAACCCTAATTTAATAGAATTCTCTATTGCTCGTTTATTTTCTTCTACGGTCTGATGTAATCCTAATAATTTTAATGCTTCTTTGTTGAATGATTGAATTCCAAAAGATACTCGATTTACCCCATATACACGTAGTGCTGATAAGTAATTATAATCAATTACACTCGGATGACCCTCAACAGTAATTTCAACTTCTGATTTATGTGGTATAATTTCCTTCACCTTATTAATTATTCTCCCAATATCTTCAGGATAGAGTAATGCAGCTGTTCCCCCACCAAAGTATATTGTTTTCAAATTTAATTTGTTGATTATTTCAGCTTTTACATACATACTTAATTCCTTAATTATGCTTTCTGCATAGCCTAGCAACTCTCTTCTACTTTTTACTATTTCTACATAAAACGGGCACATTGGGCATCTAAATAAACATGCTGGAACATGGATGTAAACTACTGTATCATATGATACCATCGGTACTTTTGAATCTTTAAATATAGAAATTGGATTTAATGGTTCCCCTCCATATATTAGCGGGTATGACCATACATATTCTCTATCAACCTCTGGATACTTAGCATGCCATTCTTCTTCACTAACGAGAGGTGTAAAAGCATTATTATTAATTGTTTTAAGTTTCATACTTTTTCTCCTTCTATTTTAGGCATATCTAATATATAAATAAAATTAGATATGCCTATGTAATTTTGTATTTTTTTATTCTTGTGGAGATAATGCCCAGTTAGTTACTATTTCTTGTGGTAATTTAATACCAGCAACATAACAAAATGCCACAAGTTGACCTATATGAAATATTTCATGTGTTGAAAGTGCACATAAATGACTTGAGATTGTCTTTATTTCTCCACCATCCCATTTTATTTCTAAACTATAATCTGTTTCTGAAATAGCTCTTTTTAAATCTTCATCAAGCTCATTCATAGACTTAATTAAGTCATCGGTAGTTGCTTGTCCATCAAATTCTTCATCCATATCGTCAAATAACATTTCCCCAACTTTAATTGCATTTATATATAATTTTTGAATGCTTATCATTTCTTGAAAATGTTTACAGAATACATCTAACTCAGGTCTAGGTAATTTAATCTTTAAACCATCATTACCTAATGTTTTTATAAATTCTACTGAGTTACTTCTTGCAAATTCCCATTCCTGTAAGGCACAATCTATTTCCTTTGTCATAATATATACTTCCCTTCATTAACTAAGTTTTAGTTTGATGTTATACATTTAAAAAGTTTAACTATTTTGTTACTGATTGATATGCTGCTGATTGCCATGCTGCATTTTTTTGTATAGTCTTTTTTACTAATATTTTCCACATATTATCACCTCCTTCAATTAAATAACATAATTCAGTGTAAATTTAAATCCAATCATTTATTTAATTACTAATTATTGTAGTTCTTTAAATAAGATTATTGTGTCAAAATACCTAACAGCTACTGAGCTCCATAATTCTATTACAACAAACTTGAATATAATTACAATAAATCTAAGGGCTATAAACTTCTTAAATTAATTAAAAATAACCATCATGTAAAAATATTATAAAATATTCCAAAGGTAGTATTCTTTAAGATAATCTTCCATAAAAATTTTTATATATTTGACTAATCAAATTACTAACGAATATTAAAGCTGTCATAAATATTTTCACATATTGTATTATTTACATATTATTCTACATAAAACCATAATATCCTTTTTTATTTAATAAAATTATTTAAATAATTATATTTTGTAGATAAAATGCAAATGTGGTCTGGAATAGCGCCAACATTTCCGACAAAACCCTCTTTTAAGAATAAAATTGACATAAACCGTGACTATTTCTGTAAGCAATGGAACAAACACCTTAATTTAAATTAACCTCCCATTTGATATACTTTGATAAAGTAGTCGATGGGAGGTTTTATTTTGAGATCCACAGCTAAAGATCAGCGTCTCTTCGAGCAAAGAATTAATGAAAGAACTAAAAGCGGAATGTCAGTTTCAAAATGGTGTAAAGAGAATGAAATTAGTAAAGGTAAGTATCATTATTGGAATCATAAAATAAGTGAAAAGCAAAATCCGAATAACGAAATGGCATTTGCTGAAATCACTCCAATCCTTTCAAATGCCGATCAGGCAATACTAACTTCAGATAAGCTGGATGATTTTCAGATATTTTTTAAGAGTATACATATAAAAATTCCAAGCAATTTCAATCAAACTTCTTTAGCAGGACTAATGAAAGTCCTAAATGAACTATGATAAAGCATATAGCCGATAAGGCTGAACATATCTATATTGCTTATACCGAAGTTTTAACTATACCGAAATTCTTCAGGAGCATTTATATATGCTTAGTATTCAAGAAAATTTCGGTATAGTATCCTTTATTAATTTGGGTGTTTTTACCTCGCCAAAAAGGTATATTAACATATTTAAGGTTATGAGTTAGGAGCAAAGTAGAAATTATGTTACATAACAATATAAATTATTAGTATTAAGTAACATTCAATTTATGCTTTTTATATAAAATGTTCAAAATCGTTGCTAAATAAGGAAAGTGAAAGTTACACAAATGCATTGTGTAACTTTCAAAACGCTCAAAATCCACATTAATAATATATTTTGCCCCTAATATACCTTTTTGGAGGGATAGGCAAAACTACCCTACTTAAAGTCACTATCATAATTAGCATCATATAAACTAATCCACCAATTAAACATTCCTTTAAAATTTTCCAAAGACATAACGTCCATATCCATATACTTAAATAATTCCTCGTCTTGCATTAATTCAAAACATTCTATTAAATCACTCTGAATAAATGGTCTAATTACTAATCTATTTGTTACAATTCTCATTTCCTTTACTGTATTCATCATTTTTTCTCCCCCATAAAACTGATTATAATTCTATTTTAATGTTAGCACCACTATATTTTACAACTACGACCTATTTATTAGTATATCGTTTTTATAAGTTATTGCAATATCTCCCTTAAAGGTCTCATATTATCTATTAAATTGTAATCAGAACTATCATCAAAGTTATACTGACCAATAAAATTAATATGTTCCCATCCAAGTGGAGAAACGTGTCTTAGAAGAGATTCGTCAACTCCTTCTTTTTCCTTAAGTTTCTCAACTGCTTTAGGTAAGTACATGGTATTCCAAAGAGTTATGGAGTTTATAATTATACTTAAAGCAGTAGCTCTCTGTAACTGTCCTTGAATATCTTTTTCATGAAGCATTCCATATTTCCCAAAGAATATGGCTCTAGCCAGTGCGTTCATTGCTTCACCTTTATTCAATCCTATCTGAATTTTTCTTCTGAAATCTTCATCTGATAAATAATCCAGGATAAAAATAGTTTTTTCTATTTTTCCTAGTTCAGTTAATGCTTTAGCTAAGCTGTTTTGTCGTGCATAGGAACCCAGCTTGCCCATTATTAAGGAACCAGAAACTTTACATTCTTTTATTGAGTATACAAGTTTCAATATATCATCATAATTTTCTTTTATAATTTTAGTATTTATCTTACCTTTTATAACTGACTCAATATTTTTAAAGTCTTCTTTTCTTTCAATACAATATAATTTACAATCTGATATATCCCTAAGTCTTGGAGCAAATCTAAACCCTAATAAATGAGTTAATCCAAATACCTGATCCGTATAACCCGCCGTATCTGTATAATGCTCTTCAATTTCAAGTTCTGTCCTATGATTAAGAAGTATATCAATTATATGAATGGCATCCCTTGAATTTGTATTTATAATACCTACTCCAAATCTTGAATATTGATCACTTACAGCTGAATACATTGTTACTCCTTTTTCTAATCCGTAATGAGGATTATAGCTTGCATTTAAAGCTTCAACTGCCGATTTAACTCTCACACCATCAGAAGACGAAGTACTGCCATCACCCCAATATACAGCATAAGGCTGTCTATGATGATAATTTGTGATATCTGCCATAGCCTTTTCCATATTATCATCACTCATTCTCCAATTAACTACGTTACTCATTTGTTTATAGCTTATTCCTTTTACTGCTTGCTCCATTTTCTTAAGCCCTATATTTGTCCCAAGCGCCATAAGTGAGGCTGTTATACATGCTCTTTCATTATCGTTTGGTTCCTTGTTAGTTGAAGCATGGATTAGCTTATTATCAAAAGCTGTAAATTTACAAATATCTATAATTATATCTGATAAATTTACCCTAGGTATTAAGCTGTAAATCTTAGCAGATAATTTTTTTGCCTCCTCAGGAACTGCTTTTTCTAATCTTGATAATACAAATTTATTGTCTTCTATAGATACACCTTTCAATTTTTTTATATTATCTGAAACATATTTTAATTTACTATTTAACAGCTCCAATCTAGTTTTTAAATATTCTTCAGCATTCAAAGATACTTTAAAATCAGTATTTTCAGCTTTATACTTTTCCCATTCATCATCTGTCATCAAATATTCTTCAAAGGGTTTATGCTGCTTGCTTCCGACAATAGATATATCACCAGAACGAACTGCATTTTTAAGTTCAGTGAATGCTGCTAATTCATAATACTTTTTATCTATATTACCTTCCTGATCATATACGTATTTTCCCCACTGATTAGTAACAAAATCTAAGGGAGCACCGTTGGGTACCTTTCTTTTAGTTTTAGAATTAAGCTCTTTTATAGTTTCCAGTGCTTTTAATACAGGTTCACCTGTTTTAGAAGCTTTAAACTCAAGGATTTTCAGTAATCTAGGTGTATATCTCCTAAGGGCACTATATTTTTGAGTTATTAAATCTAGTGAATTATATTCTTTGGGTCTAGTAATTTCTGATACTTCATTTATTGAAATCACAAATTCATCCCAGGGCATAACATCCTCAATAGTTTTAAAATCAACGGAAGGTTTACCCTCTTCTTTAGCTTTAATTATTGCTCTACCAAGCTCTACATAATTATGAAGACTTATATTCGCCTTTTTTCCATTCTTCTTCATAAGATTTTCCTGCTCTTTTTTGCCAAAGGACTGCACACCTTGTATTTGAATATCATGTATTTGAATAGCGTGATCTATAAGTTTTCTGCTAAAGTTAACTAAATATATTGAAAGAATAGAATATCTTTTTTTATCATCAAATCTCTTAAAATCATAGGCTTCATAATTTGATCCTAATTTATATAATTCGTCTATTCTATTGTTATGTATACTGCTTAAATCAATGTTTTCAAGCTTTAAACTGCGAATATATTCAATTCTATCCGCAACTGCATTGAAAGCTTTTGATGAGGACTTCCCTGATATTTCACGAAGCCAGGATAATTTAGTTTTTTTCTCTGTACTTTGAACATTTATCAAAATATCAAGACTTTTCTTTTGTTCATTTGATATTGAGGTAGATAGTACATCAAAAATTTCATTATCAACATACTTTCTAACTTCAATTATAATATTCTCAATAGTTACTATAGATGGCAGCAGAACTTTACATTTTTTAATTTCATTAATTGCTTCTATAATTAGATATTTTAGATTATTATTCTTTAAGGCTTTATCTATTAAATAATTAACTAAACATTCTCTATCTGTAATTTTGAACCTCTTATACCCATATAGGTTTAATATTTCTTCTAAATGTTCATATCTTGTAGGCTGCCGCTTATTGTATGATTGAAATTCAAAAGTACTGATTTTTAATTGTTCTGAAATATATAATATTATTTCATAAGGTATATCCTCAAAATCCATCAAAGTCCACCCTGTATATCTAATTATACAGAGCTGAACTGCGAATCCTAGTTTACTGCTAGCTTTTCTATGTTTATTTATAACTTTTATGTCTTCATCTGAAAGCATAAAGAATTTTTCTGTTTCAAATGAGGCTACATTATTTGGAAGTTTCATATATTCTTTTCGCTCTTTGCTAGTTAAAAATTCTCCACCACGTGCCATTTAATTCACCCCTTATAAATTAATGTTTAAATAAACATCATTTATTTCTTCTTGAGTTATTCCGATATACCGTTTTGTCACAGACTGTGATCCATGATTAAGTATTTTCATAAGAGTTTCAATTGGTACACCCTGCCTCCAGGCCATAAAGCAAAAAGTTTTTCTCATGCTATGGGTCCCTATATGAGTACTTAGCTTTACATTATCCTGTATGTCCTTAAATATCCTCCAAGCCATTTTTACACTTAAAGGGCTATTGCCTCCTTGTCTTGATTTAAAGATATATTCATCATCAGATGGCTTATCTATATACTCAAAATACTCCAAAAGAGCCTTTTTCATAGATTGATTTATAGGGAAAACTTTTTGTTTGCTTGTCTTTTTTTCAATTAGCCTAATTTCTTTTTTCAGTTCTCCAATTTCATAAAAAACATCCTCCCATTTTAATTTTACAATATCACTTACCCTTAGAGCTGAATTTATACCTACAACAAATATAGTATAATCTCTTAAATTTTTTCCGGATAGATAATTTTTTACTGCCTGAATTTCTCTTTTGCTTTTTATTGGATCTACTGTTTTGCTTCCTTTTTTCATTTTATTATTTGCCACTTTTATCCCTCGCTTAGTTAGTATTATCAATACTATTATTATACTTTAACTAACTCGTTTTGAGCAAAAAAATAAGAGCTTTATCATTTAGTGATTAAACCCTAGATATAACAATGCTTTACACTGATGGTATATTCTTTTTCGAGTTAGAACTATTAGGTATTAATTCTAACTCAGAATATTTTGATAAAAGTTTTTTGGTAATAACTGTCTTAACGTATAAAATCCGCGTTTCGCGAGCACTACCCCATATTATAAAAATATGAATTAGTAACGGTGCAATTGCTCCCTCCATAAAAATTAATTGCTGCATATTTAATGTTATATGTAAATCTGCAGTTTATTATATCAACCCCTTTTTTTTGTGAAACACTTA
>Ga0209123_1000906_pt1 | contig 33526 bp, 26 predicted proteins | sample BarGraIncu00431A_FD_184500 | JGI IMG/M metagenome (GOLD analysis project Ga0209123, IMG submission 184500) | Arctic peat soil microbial communities from Barrow, Alaska, USA - Barrow Graham LP Incubations 004-31A (SPAdes) (version 2) | ecosystem: Environmental > Terrestrial > Soil > Wetlands >... | reverse complement strand
AAGAGGAGGACCGCAAAATTTTACAGACTTGTCAAGTGTTTTATGCAAAAAAAGTGGGGGAATCAACAAAAATTAATGGTACTAAAAATGAGGAATCACAGGAGCTAAGGAGTTTCCGTGAAAGCTCTATATATGAGGGGGGGGTAGAAAATTATTTCAAAAATACTAGCATGACAATAACCAATACTTTCAATATCAAACAATGTCTATGTCTATTTTCATTGATTTCTCTTGAGTTATAGTTGTATTTTTTTTACCCATACATACCCAATTAAATGTTATTATTACTTGTTAGGAATATTATACTATTAAGTTCGAATTTAATAAACCAATAAAGTGAATGTAACACAATACTAATTGTGTTACTTTCACATTGGGGCTATTGCATATTCCTTTCAAATTTCATTTTGAATGTAACATAATGAGTTGAATCTTTACTTTGAATGTACTATAAATGATGTCCTAAATATCAATCGCTTTTATAGTATTTTACTCCAAACGAACACCTTATCTAGTTTGATTATTTAAAGTTTAATATTAAAGTTATATAGTTATTAGTGAACTATAGGGGTAATGGATATGTACTTTAATGTGGTTTCAATAACTTTAATTATATAACCTATAAGACAAACAATTAATAATATTATTCTATATCCTGAATTTCTTTTATCACATAAGGGAGTGCCTCTAAAATATGATTTGCATTTACACAAAACATTTTCTTTGAAAGTTTATCCCCGCAGTATCCGTGAACATATGCACCAACACTAGCTGCAGTCAAGATGTCATAACCTTGAGATATGAAAGAAGCTATAATCCCTGTTAAGCAGTCACCCATTCCACCTGATGCCATCGCGCTACTCCCAGTGGAATTAATTAGCAGGGTTTTACCATCAGTAATTATTGTATTAAAGCCTTTAAGCAACAAAACAACATTATGTTTTTTTGCAAAGTTTTTTGATATGTCTATTTTGTTTTCATTTATTTCATCAATTGAAAATCCAGATATTCTTGCCATTTCACCCATATGAGGTGTAAGAACTATCTGACATTTCTTATTTTTAAGCATTTCAAGGTTACCTTCAAGCACATTTAAACCATCTGAATCAATTACAACAGGACATTTAGATTTTAATAATATTTTTTCTAGTAAATTAAGAGTAACGTGGTTATTACCAAGGCCCGGTCCAATTGCAATACAATTACTTTTAGTTATTAAGGAATCTAATTTTTCTTCATCATTAATTGAGGCAGTCATGGCTTCAACTAATTTTTCACTTAGTATGTTTTGAATTGAGTCATCGCAGCATAATGTAACAAGCCCAGCTCCACTTCTAACAGCAGCCTGCGTTGAAATGTATGCAGCACCTGTAAATTCAGGTGATCCTGCAAAAACAAGCGTTCTTCCATAATCGCCTTTATGTGAATACTTATTTCTTTTCTTAATTAATTTTTTTATATGGTCTATATCCATTAGGTATTCATTTTCATGAAATTTATCTACTACACTTCTTGGAATTCCAATCTTTTCAATAATAATTTCTCCAGTAAAGGAATCTGATCCAAATCCAAGAAAACCCTTTTTATAAAGTTCAAAAGAAACTGTTTTATTACTTTTAATACAATTTCCCATCACTTTTCCAGTATTGCAATTAAATCCTGATGGCACATCAATTGATAAAATGTAATTACTATTCTCATTTATAATTGTAATTGCCAAAGAATAAATGCCCCCAACATTTTTAGAAAGTCCTGTCCCAAAAATTGCATCAATAGTAGTTTCACTGCGGATTATTTTTTCTTTTAAAATTTTAAGATCATCAATAGTGTTTAACTTTATTATTTTCGTTCCCATATTTCTTATAATATTAAGATTGACCAAGGCATCTGCGCTCATATTTTCCTCTGAGCCAATAGAGAATATTTCCACAGAATTTCCTCTATTTAATAGGTGCCTTGCTACTGCAAAACCATCACCACCATTATTTCCACTAGAGCAAACAATTACGAAGTTTTTATTGTTTGACCGTATGTTTTTAATTACTTTTAGTGCGGCATTTTCCATTAGTACAATACCTGGAATACCTAAGACGTCTATACAATATTGATCAATATTTCTCATTATCTGAGATGTTGCGATTCTCATTTTAATTCCCCTCCAAAGCTGCAAAAGCGATTGCATTTTTTTATGCAATATACTTATGTGCAGTTTATATTTGCTATGTTTTAAAATAAATTGGTTTGCATTCTCTTTTAGCATTTCTTTCATAATATCAGTTCAAATTGATAGTATCAACATTATTTACTATTTATAAAATAAATGCATGTGGTTTAAATGTAAAAGAGAAACTCTTAGAATTAGAGAAAAAAAATGAAAACAGTTAAAGTTATAGCAATCAATATTATTTTAAATGATTTCACCTAAGTAAACGTATTATCAACCAATTTGAAAAGTTGCGAGGCTACTATATATAATAGTACAATTACCAATAAGATTAAAATTACGAGTTGTTTTAGGAGATGAAAGAATTATATGGAGTCAAGTATTATAGTAGCAGTTATAGGAGTTGTGTTAATAGCAATTTCAATAAGGGGATTTGTAAAAGAAATGACATTACTTAAGATTGAATGTGAAGGAACAAAGATCGAAAAAGAAGAAACTATCACATACAATTGGCCAAAAATATTATTCGGATAATATTTTAAATGGAGAAAAGCTTAGCATTTTAATTATGTTAGGCCTTTTTTATTTTTAAAGAATATAGATTATTTTCCATTGATATTTTTATTATCATTATTCAATGAAAAAATATTGATAAAGAAAAGGCATTTAAGATATTAACATTATATTATCTTGAATGCCTTTTCACATTTAAAATGTTATCTATATTTCTCTTTTTTCATACAAGTTTAATAATACTGTTTTGATAATAGCGTAAATAGGTACAACGACAAAGGCCGCCAAAGGCCCTCCTATTGCAACAGCGCCTATTACTAAGAAGATGTCAGTTAACGGATGAATTTTCATTGCCAGCGACATAATTGCAGGTACAACAACTCTCCCTTTTAAAGTTTGTACAATGATGAACACAATTAAAAGTTTTCCTATCATTACAAATCCCATACTCAAAGCAATAATAGATGGAATAATCATTGAGATTAAGAAACCTATAAAAGGAATAAAAGCTAAAATAAAAGTTATTGACGAGAAAAACAGAGCATTTGGAATACCTATAATCTTGTAGCCAACAAATATCATAACGGATAAAGAGAGGGCTACTTTTGCTTGACCTGTTACGTAAGCATCCAGTACAGTATTACTCTGGGAAAGAGTTTTTGATGTTAAACTTTTATACTTCTGAGGAATTATAGGTATAACTTTATCTTTAAAATCAGAACCATCTTTAAGTAAATAAAATAAAATTATAAGTACAAGAAATACAGTTGAAAAGGTGCGTATTGTATAGTTTACTGCAAACATAAGGTTATGAATCAAGTTCTTGGAGTAAGTTTTAGCGATACTAGCAAAAGTTTTATAAACCTCATGAGTTGGGATATATTCATTAATTTTATTTAATATTTCATTAATATAGCTTTTGTTTTTAACAATATTGCTTAGATCTTCTACTGTTCCATTAAATTCAATTGCAATATAACTAATAAAAAAAGTTATAATGCCTGTAGCTATGAATAACCCAATTACTAATGTTAGTAGAGCTGATGCAGCCGGTTTTAAACCTTTTTTCATAAAAATTGTATTAAGAGGTCTTATAAGATAAAACAAAAACACAGAAAATATAAGGGGAGTTACAAATGATTTGAAAAGTATTTTTATAAGCTTATGAAGAAAGAACATCTTTCCAAAAAGGAGAATACACAAGAAAGCTAGATTGATAATTATTAAATTTTTTAGTATTTTATTTTTAATCATAAATTCCACTTCCTTATATTTACTAAATACAACATAGTTTGAACGTCATGTTATACAATTATTCATTAATACTTTATAAACAGGTTTAAACAGTGATATATTAAGATTTGAGTCGCCTTTATCGCTAATAGAGCTCAACCTAAAAAGTATTTTAAAAAATAATGAAAAAGTTTACAAAAATGCATTGAAGAAAGTGTAAAGAAGATGTAAAATAGACTTATTAAAGTGATTTTAAAAAGATAGTTCACATTAAACCTAAAAATTTCAAAGAAAGGAAAGGTGAATATGATTATTAATAAAGTTACAGACATTAAGTTTAAAAAATATGGACAAGTTTTAAAAAATTATGATTGTGTAGAGTTAATTGAAGAGATGAAAACGACACCATTACCAAGCGATGTAGTCTATGAACCATCAATTAAAGAATTAGAAAATATTAAAATTGCTGAGGAATTAAGAATTAGAGAGTTTGGTGAATTACCAATTCAAATAGGATATTGTAATGGTAATAATTATTTGCTAAATGCAGTTGAATATCATCGTTCATCTGAAATAAATGTCGCTGTAACTGATCTTATTTTACTTTTAGGATCACAACAAGATATCCAGGAGGATTATTCATATGATACTTCAAAAATAGAAGCTTTTTTAATACCAGCTGGTACTATAATAGAGGTTTACGCAACTACACTTCATTATGCACCTTGTAATGCAAATGCAAATGGATTTAAATGCGTAGTTGTTTTACCAAGAGACACTAATTTAGCACTTGAAAGCAAAATTAATAAATCCGGTGAGGATGCACTATTATTTGCTAGAAATAAATGGTTAATTGGTCATAGTGATACTGATTTAGGTGCTAAGGGAGCATTTATAGGTCTAAAAGGACAGAATATTTCAATAAAATAAAAATGTATTAAAATAAATATTTATAGAATAAAATAATTTTTATAAAAAATCGGAGGAATTAAAAATGATAAATTTACCACAATTAAAATTAGGAATTGTTGCAGTAAGCAGAGATTGTTTTCCAATGGAGTTATCTGCTAATCGTAGAAAAGCTGTAGTAGAAACTTATAAGAAGTCTAAGGGAGATATATTTGAATGTTTGACTACTGTGGAAAATGAAACCCACATGTTAAAAGCATTAAAAGAAGTTAAAGAAGCAGGAGTAAATGCATTAGTTGTATATCTTGGAAATTTTGGTCCTGAAACTTCAGAGACTTTACTTGCAAAACAATTTGATGGACCAGTAATGTTTGTTGCGGCTTCTGAGGAAAGTGGAGATAATTTAATGAATGATCGTGGAGACGCTTATTGTGGAATGTTAAATGCAAGTTACAATTTAGCACTACGAAATATAAAAGCATTTATTCCTGAATATCCTGTTGGAACGGCATGCGAAGTTGCTGATATGATTTCAGAATTTGTACCAGTTGCTACTTCAATACTTGGACTAGAGAATTTAAAGATAATATCTTTCGGACCTCGTCCACAAGATTTTTTAGCATGTAATGCACCAATTAAACAATTGTATAATTTAGGTGTTGAAATTGAGGAAAATTCAGAACTAGATTTATATGCAGCATTTAATGAACATGCTAATGATTCAAGAATCCCAGAGGTAATAGCTAGTATGGAAAAAGAATTAGGTGAAGGAAATAAAATGCCTGGTATTTTATCAAAGCTTGCTCAATATGAAATTACATTACTTGATTGGATCCAGGCACACAAAGGTTCAAGAGAATTTGTTGTTTTTGCTAATAAATGTTGGCCATCATTCCAAACTCAATTTGGATTTGTACCCTGTTATGTAAACAGCCGTTTAACAGCAATGGGAATTCCTGTATCATGCGAAGTTGATATTTATGGTGCTTTAAGTGAATATATAGGAACTTGCATAAGCCAAGATGTTGTAACATTACTAGATATTAATAACACAGTACCAGCAGATATGTATGAATCAGAAATCAAAGGTAAATTTGATTATACATTAAAAGATACATTTATGGGATTCCATTGTGGTAACACAGCTGCTTGCAAGTTAACTAGTGGTACTATGAAAAACCAAAAGATTATGGCAAGAGCACTAGAACCTAATGTAGAACCAAACATAACTCGTGGAACACTTGAAGGAGATATTATTCCTGGAGAGATAACATTCTTCCGTTTACAAAGTAATGCAGAAGCAGAGTTAACTGCATATGTAGCACAGGGTGAAGTTCTACCAGTTGCAACTCGTTCATTTGGAGGTATTGGTATTTTCGCAATTCCTGAAATGGCAAGATTCTACCGTCATATATTAATTGAAAAGAGATATCCACATCATGGCGCAGTTGCATTTGGACATCACGGAAAAGCAATTTACAATTTATTCAAATATTTAGGTGTAAAAGAATTAGGATTTAACCAACCAAAAGGAATGCTTTATAAATCAGAAAATCCTTTTAAATAGGAAATATGGACTGGAACCCATACTTTAGACACAAATTGTGTTTAGAGTATGGGTTCTTTTTTTATGTGATTAGGTACATTCTAAGAAGAGCAAGTACAATGAAATCGTAATAGATACTATGGTTATAAAAATTTATTTTGAAAAATGATGATTTTATGTTTATTTATGTCAATACTCTAGATATAGTCGTTTTTATTTTTTGAAATTTATAGGTATACAATTTAGATACAAGTTATTAAGTAATCTATAGATAAACTTAAACTAAGAGCTTATACAATAAAATTATAAAGTATAAGTATTCTTGAGTTTGGAGGGGTAACAATGAAGAATAGAGTAGTTACATTAATAATAATATTATGCATTTTAATAGGAGCACACTCTGATATTAAAGGGTCATCAATTGATTACGAAAGCAAACAAGTAATTGGAGCGGTTATTCAAAATAAATCAGATAATAATGATGATAAAAGAATCAAAGTTTCTTCATCTGTAGGAAAAGAAGTTCCCGAAGAAGTTCTTAAAGAAGTGCCAGAGGTGGTTGTCAAAGAAGTTCCCAAAGAAAAAGATTTAGAAGATAAGGATAGTGTTTTGGCGGTAAACACAAAAAAAAGTGAGTACATGTTTCCAAGTGAAGATCCTGTAAGAGCAAAACCAGGAAAAGATAAATTTCTAGTTAAGGTAGCAATAAGTGAGCAAAAGGTATATGTTTATAAGAATGATATTGAAATTAGAACAATGGATTGTTCTACAGGACTAGAAGGAACAGATTCAGATACACCAATTGATAATTACAAAATTAATAGTTATTACGGACAATCATTTTATAGTAGTAAATATGAACAAGGAGCAAGGTATTGGGTAGGTTTTATTGGTTCACAATATTTGTTTCATTCTGTTCCAACTGGAGAAGATGGAGAAATAATAGCTACTGAGGCGGATATGATAGGAAAGAGAGCATCACACGGGTGTATAAGATTATCAGTAGATGATGCATTTTGGTTTTATGAAACAATTCCGGAAGGGGCAGATGTAATTACTACAAAGATACTTTAGTAATTTTTATACATAAGGTGAATAAATAATGTAATCTACACAAAACATTGTGCTAATTAGTCAGGATAATTATAAACCCAGTATAATTTTAAATTATGCTGGGTATTTTTTATACAAAGTATTTATATATCCTAAACTACGGATGTATCCAATATGCTATAATATGTACAAATATTAAGTTTATCAAATTAACGTGATGCAATAGGCATTAGACTATCTACATTAGGAAGGAAGAGAATAGAAGATGTTCAACCAAGCTATTAAGGCATATGAAAAAGTTACTCCAATTGAAGTAATTAAATTAATGAAAGAATTGATTTTAATACCTAGTCCATATTTTTACGAAGATGATATTATGGATTTTACCTACATATGGTTTAATAAAATCGGTATGAAAGCATTCATCCATGAATACCATGAAGCAAAAATTACTGATTTTAGGGGCAAAAATGTTATATGTGAAATTGCTGGTGATGGTGATGGTGATGGTGATGGTGATGGTGATGGTGATGGTGATGGGCCGACCATTTGTATTAATGGTCACATGGATACCGTTAATCTTTGTAATGGGTGGTCTAAAGATCCATATGAAGGATTTGTGGAAGATGATAAAATTTACGGGCTTGGTGCTCTTGACATGAAATCAGGTTCTTGTGCCTGCATGCTAGCGATTAGAAAGTTTCATGAGAACCACAAAAGTTTTAATGGAAAGATTATTGCAACTTTTGTCTCTGATGAAGAAGGTCCTTATGGTCTTGGAACAAATGCATTAATTGAAGAGGGATTACTTGAAGGAGTGGATTTTATAATCAGTACCGAACCAAGTGCTGGTTTTAATAATAGATCTTTCCCTGATGTATCTCTTGGGGCAAGAGGTGGATATGGACTTGATGTTGAATTTTTCGGTAAAGCTGCTCATGCAGCTATGCCAATGACAGGGATAAATGCAGCGGTGGATGCTGGAAAATTTATGTGTGAATTAGAAAAAATAGATTATTTTGAAGGAGAATTTTTAGGGAAAGGTGTTGCATGTGTTATTGCTGTAGAAAGCGATGGTGGTGCTTGCTCTGTTCCTGATTATGCTAAAGTAAAACTGTTTTGGCACGTTGTCATGGGCGAAAATGAAAAAACAATAGAAAGTTATATAGTGGAAGCAATAAAAAAGACAAATATTAAAAGCACTTTTAAAATCTCTTTTAGAGATGCACCATCGGATGGTAGTAGGGGTTATAAGCCATATACAGTGTCAAAGCAAAACCATTTTGTATCTACCTTCTTAGAATCAATAAAGGATGTTTGTGACCGGGAGGCAAGTATTTCTTATTTCCAAAGTATTGGTGATTTTAACCATTTAGGTTCAAGATTAAATGTCCCTGCGATTATTTTTGGGGCTGAAGGTGAAAATATTCATGGCGCTGACGAGTATGCTACCATAAGTTCTATTGTCAATACAGCCAATATCATCTATAACTTTTTGGTGAAAGTACTTATTAATAAATAAAGTACAGTTTTGTAAAAAAATTTAGAAAATAAAAGATAGCACCATTAATATTCATAAATATTAATGGTGCTATCTTTAGGTACTTATTTAATTTTATTAGCAATTGAGCAGTATATTAAGATATTAATATCTTTAAATTATACACCAAACCGAGTATGAATTTTTATTAACAGTGAAATCACCATTTCCATCTTGGGCTATTATAACCTCACCAGAAACATTACCAGTTATGTCTACAAAGGTCTTGCCAGAGAATTTTTCACCAACAAACATCTTTTTAGAGCCACCATTATTTGCATTAGATATTAAGGCAGCTAGTCCGTTTTCTCTTGTCCATCCCACAATATGGGCCTCATCGAAATAATCATGTTGAGTACCATAAGCAAAATCGCGCCTTGCGTATAATAATTTATCTAATTGATCTTTTAATGGAGCTATAGCTTTATTGGGAAGGCCATAATAATCTCCAAAGAAAACACAAGGGATTCCTTCTTGCCTTGTTAAAATAAAAGTATATGCTTGTAGTTTAAAAGAATTGTCAACCCAAGACTCAAGGGATTGACCCGGTTGGGTATCATGGTTGTCCACAAAAGTTACTGAATTTTCCGGATAACAACTTATTAATGTATTTGCCATCAAACCTCTTAAGTCATAGTTATCTTTTTCATTTTTAGCTCTTAGGAAATTATAGTGAAGTGGTACATCAAAAATATTAAATGCGTGGCAGGTTTCCTCAACATAATTCTTCAAAACTTTTAAATCGGCTTGCCAATATTCACCTACTGTAAAAAGTTCTTTCTTTGTAATAGTTCTTAAATCATTAATAAGTCTCGTATAAAATTCGAATGATATATGTTTTACGGCGTCTAATCTAAATCCATCAAGGTTTGCTATTTCTATGTACCATAATGACCATTTTAAAAGTTCTTCATATACTACAGGTGAACTAACATCTATATCTGTAAGCATAAGATAAGAATAATTGCCATTTTCATCATCTACGTCTTCATTCCAGCTCTTACCAAGTCCAGTAAATTCGAATATGGCACTTTCCTTTTTATTTTCATCCCAATCTACCCCATCAAAATGTTCCCAGTTCCATTTAAAATCGGAATATTTATTGTTTCTTCCAGGAAAGTTGAATTTAGTCCATGCTTTTATATCATATTCATCAGAAATTTTGATGTTTCTATCTTGAGGGTCTACTTTAGTTACCTTTACCCATTCAGTTTTATCTGCTCCACCTTTTTGGTTAAGCACTATATCAGCTAATATTTCTATGTTATTTTTATGAGCCTGAGCTATTGCATTTATATATTCATCTTTTGTACCATATTTAGTTCTAACACTACCTTTTTGGTTGAATTCGCCAAGATCATATAAATCATAAACACCATAACCAGCATCATTACTGCCACCTGCACCTTTATATGCTGGTGGTAGCCAAAGAGTATTTATGCCCGCATCACTTAAGGTCTTGCTTTGATCTTTTAAAAAATTCCAGTGGCCTCCGTCAGACGGCAAATCCCACTGAAAAAATTGCATTATTGTTTTATTCATCTAAGGCATCTCCTATTATTATCATTTTAAACAGAAATATTCTTCTGCGTATATTATTAAACTAATTAACTACAGAATATACTACATTAAACTATATTATACTATATTAAATATAAATGAAAATAAATAAATAAAAAAATACTATATGAATATATATAATCGTCTATTAGCCTATTACCATTTTGCAGAGGTAGTACTAAGATAAGATAGTTCAAGAAAAATTAATATGTAAAAGGATTGTTGCTTTATATTGGGTGATTGTAGCCATCTATGGGGGCTACAACAATTTTATTTGATCATTATTATTTTATTTATTACAACAGTATGTGGTATAATATATGTATGAATTATCGTTAGAATTTTCTGAATTTTTTATTAACTATTTTGTGAGGTGTAATATCATGGATAACAAAGAATTGAATAAGTTTGAAAAAACAATGTCTGAAAGATTAAGTAGTTTTATAGATCCGAAGCTTTATCCTAAATATGAAGTTAAACGAGGACTTAGAGATATTGATGGTCGTGGAGTACTTGTAGGTTTAACAGAAATTGGTCAAGTAAATTCATATATTGTTAAAAATAACAAGATGGTTCCTGTTGCAGGCTCTCTAACATATAGAGGTATAAACATTGAGAACATAGTAGACGGTTTCCTTAAAGAGTGTAGATTTGGATTCGAAGAAACATGCTATTTGTTAATATTTGGTAATCTTCCGAGCAAAGAAGAACTTAAAAATTTTACACAATTACTTTCTAAATATCGGACGCTACCTGATGATTTTGTACGAGATATGATACTTAAAATGCCAAGTAAAAGTATAATGAACTCACTAGCAAGGAGTATACTTGCACTTTATAGCATAGACGATAAAGCGGATGATACGTCTGAAAGTAATGTTTTGGAGCAATGTTTGAGACTAATTGCTTGTTTTCCACTAATAGTGGTTTATGGTTATCATGCATTATCACATTATCATAAAGATAACAATTTAATTATTCGTAGTCCGAAAGCAGATTTAGGTACAGCTGAAAATATTTTGTACATGCTCCGCGACGATGGTAAATACACAAAGCTTGAAGCTGTAATACTTGATCTTTCTCTAGTGATTCATGCTGAGCACGGTGGTGGTAATAACTCTACCTTTGTTACACATGTAATAACCTCATCTGGTTCAGATACTTATTCAGTTATGGCGGCGGCTCTTGGTTCTTTAAAAGGACCAAAACATGGGGGCGCAAACATAAAGGTTATTGAAATGTTTGAGGATATGAAAAAAGAAGTTAGTGATTGGACAGATGAAGCAGCAATTGAAAAATATTTATCAAAAATACTTACTAAAGAGGCGTTTGATAAATCTGGCCTAATATACGGAATAGGCCATGCTGTTTATTCAATATCTGATCCAAGAGCCGTTATTTTCAAAAAATATGTTGCAAGACTTGCTAAGGCAAAGGGTCTGGAGGCTGAATATAATCTTTATGCAAAAGTTGAAGAACTAGCGCCTAAAGTTATTGCTAGTGTGCGAAAGATTTACAAAGGGGTAAGTGCTAACGTAGACTTCTACTCTGGATTTGTATATGGAATGCTTGGTATACCAATTGAAATGTACACTCCTATTTTTGCTGTAGCAAGAATAGCTGGTTGGAGTGCTCACAGGCTAGAGGAAATAATAAACAATGGCAAAATTATTAGACCAGCGTATAAAGGTGTTGCACGAAGTAGTGATTACATTCCATTAAATGATAGATAATTAAAAAATTGTGCAGAGTGGTTATAATGTAATCACTCTGCACAATTTTAATTTTTTTTATTCTCATAATAAGAAACATCTATTTTTGTTTTTATATCTACAGAAGTTCCTGCTGGAACACTTTGACTTAATATTGTCTTAACATCATCTTTCAAGCGATTGGACTTAGAGCTTTTATTATTTCTTTTTACTTCTGTTTCCTCGCCAAGTTCTAATTTAAGCTCATCTAGAATGTTTTCAGCATCATCTAGGGTTTTTCCATTTAATTGTGGCACGATAACCTGTTCGATTTTTTTCCCATTACTTATAACTAAATCTACTTTGCCACCTTTTTCATAGGATGTGTTCACATCGGGTGATTGACTAATGACTAATCCTTTAGCTACAGTATCGCTATAATTATTAGAGATATTGCCAATTGAAAATTCATTATTAATTACATTTTGCTTGGCAATATCTTTAGTATTTCCAATAAGGGATGGTACAAATTTTTTTTGAACTGCAGGCACTTCTGCTTGGGATTGTTGTTTTACATCAGTGGGTTGTGTATCATTTGACGATAAATCTTCAGTTGTTTTTGGATTTGTAGTTTCTACAATTGGAGTTGAAGAGTTATTAGAAAGTCTATTTAATAGAGATTTTCCGAAAACTCCAATAATAATAACTAAAATAATTGATGTTATTATTATAATTATATTTTTATTGTAACTGGGTTTATTATTTGCAAAGAGTATTTTTTCATCTTTTTTAACTGTAGGGTTCTCAGGGGCAGAGTACTTACTCATAACCTCTGTTAGGTCATTTTCATCATCAGTGGAAATAGGTGCACCCATAATTTTTGTAGCATTATTTTCATTATTATTTAAGTTAACTATAAAATTTGGGTTTTCCTTAATTGATCTTAAAATTTTCCCCATTTCATTAGCTGTTTGGAATCTTTTAACAGGTTCTTTCTCCATGGCCTTTAAAATTACCAGGTTCACATTTTCAGGCAAATCTGTAATGATTTCTTTGGGCGGAGTAACGGGTTTTTGGATATGCATCATAGCTATAGAAATAGAGCTTTCCGCATTATAAGGCACTCTGCCTGTGACCATTTCATACATCACAACACCTAAGGAATAGATGTCTGTTCTAGTGTCCACAAAAATTCCTTTTGCTTGTTCTGGAGAAAAATAATGTGCAGTGCCCATAATCTTATTTGAATTGGTCATGGTTCTAGAACCTAAAACTTTAGCTATTCCAAAATCTGTGACCTTAACTATATTATCTTCGGTTATCATGATATTATCTGGTTTTATGTCTCGATGAATTATATTGTTTTTATGAGCACATTCAAGTGCTTTGGCTATTTGCAGAGATATATCTAAAGCCATCTGCGGTGTAAGTCTAACTTTTTCCTTTATTAATTGCTTTAATGTTTTTCCAACAATATATTCCATAACTATAAAATTAATTTGACCTTGTGCACCAACATCATGAACATTTACTATGTTTGGATGTGATAAGCTAGCAGATGAAGTACCTTCCCTTTTAAACCTGGCCAAAAATTCTTCATCATTACTTAATTCTGTTTTTAATATCTTTACAGCGACAAATCTATTTAACAGGTGACATTTTGCTTTATAAACAATGCCCATGCCACCTTCACCAATTTTCTCTAGCAATTCATATCTATTTTGAAGTAATGTTCCTATCATATTTAACCCCCTGTGGAAAACGGCAATATATATATTATAACATACTAACAATGAAAAAAAATTCATGGTAGGCCTTAAATACCGCTATTGAAGCGACAAGAGTAGGTACCAACAACATGCTTGAGGGCATTGAAAATGTATCGAGGCTATCCGATGCTTCATCAGAAAACTCTTAAAATGTATCAGCGGGGTCAGTGATTTTTTAATCATTCGAAGGCATCCTCTTTTTATTTTGCAACTTTAGATTCTGACCTACCTGAATTATTGATATTTATAAAAAAGTATTATATAATATAACTGGCAAACGTTTGCACTAATGTAATATTTAAACTCTACAGGGGGCGGTAATTATTATACATCTAGAAAACATAACTAAGAGCTTTAAAACCTACAAAAAAGAGCCGGGTTTTGTGGGAACAGTAAAAGGGTTATTTAGTAAAGAATATATAGTAAAAACAGCAGTTAATAAAATAAGTCTTGATATTAAAAAAGGAGAGATCGTTGGATATATAGGTGCAAACGGGGCTGGAAAGTCAACAACAATTAAAATAATGACAGGAATACTAATACCAACCTCGGGTAATTGTACGGTTAATGGAATAGTTCCCTATGAAAATAGACAAAAGAATGCAAAGCAGATTGGAGTTGTTTTTGGTCAAAGAACACAGTTGTGGTGGGACTTGCCTTTAACCGAGACCTTTTCAATTTTGAAGGATATTTATGATGTATCTGAAGATGATTTTAAGGGCAGAATGAAATTTCTAAATGAAGTCCTTGGATTAGATGAGTTTATTCATTCTGCTGTAAGAACCCTTTCACTAGGACAGAGAATGAGAGCAGATTTAGGCGCTGCATTAATTCATAACCCAAAGATCCTTTTTCTTGATGAACCAACTATTGGGCTAGATGTTCTGGTTAAAGAAAAATTAAGAAAAGCTATCAAGGAAATAAATAAAAAGTTTCAAACTACTGTAATTCTAACAACTCATGATTTAAGTGATATAGAGGAACTCTGTGACAGAATTATTATTATTGATAAGGGATCAAAAGTATATGATGGCAGTGTTAATGAAATAAAAAATGAGTATGGATTCTTGAGAACCATTGAAATGAGTATAATTGATATTAAAAAGGCTCTCGAAATCGATATAGCTAAGGAATTTAATTTATTAGAGGAAGATGCAAAAACTTGGATTTGTGGAAATAGCATGTTTGTTAAGTTTAATAGAAATAAAATAAGTGTTTCTGATATTGTAGCTCACATAATGGGAAAAGTTCAAGTTGTTGATATGAGTATTAAAGAAACGGATATTGAGGAAATTGTTAAGAAAATATATGCTTATGAGGTTAGTTTATGAAGTACTTAGCCAAAAGCTTAAAGATATATCTTCCATTCACAAAAAGCATAATACAAATTATGATGACCTATAGATTGAATTTTTTTGTTTCTGTTTTTGGAAGCATATTAAAAACCTTTGTTATTTATTATTTATGGAAAGCAGTATTTACTAATTCAACTAGTCATGTATTAAACGGATTTACTGCAAGTGACATGCTCATATATATTTTTATGAGCTCAATAACTGCTGGAACTGTAAGCAATAATACAGATCAAGTAATAGGTGAAGAGGTTAAAGATGGTTCTATTGCTATGAACTTAATAAAGCCTATAAATTATCACCTCAGGTTACTTTTCGAGTCCTTTGGCGAGTTAATATACGGGACTTTATGTGTATCTCTTCCACTATGGTTAGCGCTTATAGCATATAGATTTTTTAATATAGGAGAATTACCACCAAGTTTTAGCACGATTGGAGCTTATATTTTAAGTCTAATTTTTGGCTTTTCGATAATGTTTTTATTCAATTTTATATTTGGATTATTATCGTTTTATGTTACAAATCTTTGGGGGATAAGACAATTAAAACATGTAATTATTAATCTCATTTCAGGTCAAATGATTCCACTTGTATTTTTCCCTATTTGGTTACAAAATGGACTTGCTTTTTTACCATTTAGCTCAATTAACTATATACCAGTAATGATTTATCTTAATAAGATTAATGGTACGGCACTTATAAGGGCATTTGTAATTCAAGTATTTTGGGTTATATTTTTACTTGTTTTCAGTATTTGGTTATGGAAGAAGGCCACTAAAAGACTCACAATACTTGGGGGTTAAAACATGTTAAAAAAATATGTTAAATTATATGTAAAGTTTGTAGCTCAGTATTTGAAGGTACTAATGGAATACAGGTTAGATTTTTTTATTGGATTATTAGGATTTCTAGTTACACAAGGGGTAGGAATAATATTCATATTCATAATATTCGAGCAGATTCCTAGTTTAAATGGATGGTCCTTTAATGAAATATTGTTTATTTATGCCTTTTCACAGCTTCCAAGAGGATTAGACCATCTTTTAACAGATAATCTTTGGCTACTCAGCGGAAGAATAATTGCTAGAGGAGAATTTGACAAGTATTTGTTAAAACCTATAAATCCATTATTTCATTTATTGGCTGAGAGATTTCAACCAGATGCTATAGGAGAATTAATTGTAGGAGTCATGTTAATTGTATATTCTACTATAAATATTGGAATGAGTTTTAGCTTTTTAGATATACTATTGTTACTATTAATGATTATATGCGGAGCAGTAATATACACCTCTATTAAATTATTTTTTGCGTCCCTTGCCTTTTGGATAAAAAATAGTCAATCAATTTTATGGGTTAACTATTCTCTTAGTGACTTTTCAAAATATCCAATAAGCATATATGGAAAGACTGTTAGGTTAATAATAACTCTTGTTATACCGTTTGCATTTACAGCATATTTTCCAGCCGCATATTTTGTACATAAGGAAGGTATTTATGTTGCAATAGGCGGTACGGTTTTAGCTTCAATCCTAACTTTTTCTGTTGCTTATTATACTTGGTGTAAAGGGATATCAGTTTATGAAAGCGCAGGCAACTAAATAATTCCTTTTTCTATTAAGTTTTGCTGTAAAAATGTAGAATAGATTAAAGTATAGACTATTGTATAATCTATATGATAAACTGGGAATGTATTATTAGGTTGCTTAAAATATAAATAAAATAAGAGGAGATGTTTTCATGGATAAATATGTATGTACAGTATGTAGTTATGAGTATGACCCAGAATTAGGAGATCCAGACGGTGGAATTGAACCAGGTACTAAGTTTGAGGATATTCCAGAAGATTGGGTTTGTCCATTATGTGGAGTTTCAAAATCAGATTTTGAAAAAGTAGAATAAGATTCTTAAAGCTATTTAAACTAAAATATTAAAAAAAATATATTTGAGTCAGCAATTTTTAATCATTAAATGATTAGGGGTTGCTGACTTTTTTATATTTAATATATATGTTATTTTAAAGTGCATTGGGTTAAAAAGAGGATATAATAAAGTGAGTTCGTAAATTAACATATATAAAAACAAGTTTTTTTAACAAGGGGGCGAATTTAATGAAATACTGCATTAGTGAATTTGCTGCGCTAATTGGAGTGACGGTAGATACATTGAGGTTATATGAGAAACGAGGTATTATCAGGCCAATTAAAGATAATAAAAATAATTATAGATATTTTAGTGATTTAGACGCAAGAGATGTGCTTATGAGCAGGTGGTATAGAAGTATCAATATTCCATTACAAGATGCTGCAATTCTTACCAAAGAGTGTTCTTTAGAAACTATTATTAAAAAGATCAAAGAATCACAGCTTAATTTAGAAGAAGAAATAAGAAAAAACACTATACTTTTAAATAGGATTAATGAAATAAATAATGATTTCAATGAATTAGAATCACAAATAAATAAGTGTAAAAAAAAGATAGCACCCGGTATATACAGAATAAAGCAAACTAATAGAAATGTTTTATTAAAAGATGACTTTTTGAAAGGTACAGTAAATGCATGGATGAATATATTACCATGTACTTTTTATTCTTTTAAGATTGAAAGCAAGGAAATCTTATCAGAGAAAAATAGTTTTGAATATAGCTGGGGGCTCGCTATATGTGAAGATGAGATGCATAATTTTGATTTAGAAATCAATGAAAATGTTGAGTATATTTGTCCTAAAATATGTATATCTTCTGTGGTATTGTCATCTGAAGAAGAGTATATAATGAGGGATTCATTGCAATTTATGGTGGATTATATAAAAGAAAACCAGTATGTTATAACAGGAGATATTATTGGCAAGATAATATTTACTGAACGAATAAGTGGTAAAAGCAAATCGTATTTAGAGGTTAATATTCCTATAGAACTCGATAAATAATTATATTTATTTACTTTATAAATCTCAAATAGATAGTGAATTTCCTTAATTTAAAGATAAAAATAAGATTCAATTTGAATCTTATTTTTATCTTTGTTTTATTTTTAACAAACATATTGACCTTGGTGTTACACCAAGGTTTAAAATAATACCTGTAGTATCTATTTATTGTTAATTTTAATTTATGTAAAGATTATTAGTAATAATCGATAGAAAGGCTATTACAGTATAAAAAAATAAGGGGGAAAATCTAATGCAAAAAAAGAGTGTAATCAGAAGAATATTCATTATTTCATTTTGCATGTTGTTTATTGTATCTATGTTTAGTGGATGCTCTAAAAAAGAAACAAAATTATTTAAAGCAGGTACTTATGCAGCAGAAGCACAAGGCAAAGAGGGACCTATAAATGTGAAAGTTACATTTAGTGAAACGAAAATTACAGACATTAAAATTGAAAGTCAATCAGAAACAGCTGGAGTTGGAGGTGCGGCTATTGAAAGTATTAAAAAGCAGGTACTCGCTCAGCAAACATTGTCTATAGATGCCGTAGCGGGTGCTACGGCTTCCAGTGAAGCAATTCTTGCTTCAGTTGAAGATTGCATAAATCAAGCAGGTGGAGATGTAAGTGCCTTTAAGGTTGCAGGTAAAAAAGCTGGTGAAGGCAAGACAGAAAAATTACAAACTGATGTTGTCGTAATCGGAGCAGGAGCTTCTGGAGTATCCGCAGCAGTTTCAGCAGGCGACAAAGGTGCTAAAGTAATAATATTAGAAAAAACAGCAACAATTGGTGGAGCAAGTAATTTATCCTGGGCAGGAAAATTTGTAGATTCTTCTACCGCTATTGCGAATGGATTAAAAGTTGATGAAGAAAAAATGATTAGTGATTGGATTGAAAATAATCATTGGAGAGTTGACTCTGCTGCGATAAGACAATATGTAACTAAATCAGGCGAAACATATGATTGGTTAGCCAAAAAGGGTTATGTTACGAAATTTATTAACTTCTTCGGCGAGCAGCTTCACATGCTGCCAGAGTATGCAACTCGTGAAGAAGCATTAAGAAAAATGTTGTCTACTTCAGTTGAAAAAAAAGGTGGTAAGGTTATTACTGAAACAACTGCAAAGAAACTACTAACAAATAAAGCGGGAGAGGTTATAGGTGTAGTAGCTGAAAAATTAGATGGAACTACACTTGAAATAACAGCCAAAAACGTTGTTATGGCAACAGGCGGCTATGCAGCTAATAAGGAAATGGTTAAAGAAAACTTTGGATTTGAGGGTGTGAATGGTGGACTTGGACAGAACATTGGAGAAGGACTAGAGATGTCGTGGAAAGCTGGGGCTAAAGTCCCAGATAACTTTGGAGGTCAGATGCTACACCAAACTTTAGCTAGCGCAACTACTAAGTTGAAAACTCAGTATGATGAATTTAAGGCTAGTTACCCACTTATGTTATCTTATCTACCAAATTTCATAAATGTGGGTACTTCTGGAGCGAGATTTAGAGATGAATCTGCTACATTAACTTCAGTTGCAGCTGCTAATACTAGTGCATTTCAAGGAGCATATCATTATGTAATAGTTTCAAAAACACAGATTGATTCATTAATGGCTAAAGGCATGAATGGAGTTAAAGCTCCACAACTTCCAGGAATGCCACCTGAATTCTATGCTGCATTTAGTGACCAATTTAAATTAGATAACCCTTGGAAAAATGCAGATGATGTATTTGAGAGCGTGGTTAAAAATGGAGATGGATTTAAGGGAAATACAATAGAAGAATTAGCTACAAACGCAAAAATGGATAAAGCAACTTTTGAAGAAACATTTAAAAATTACGAAGAAGCATGTAAAACAGGAATAGATACAGAGTTTGGAAAAACTGCTAAATATCTAATTCCTAATGGTGAAAAAGGACCATATTATGCAATCAAAGCAGAAATAAATAACCTAGGATCAGTTGGAGGGTTATTAGTGAATACAAAATTTCAAGTTCTTAATGAAAAACGTGTGGCAATCAAAGGATTATATGCTGTAGGTCTAGAATCAGAAGGCGTATTATTTAACGATACCTACGTTGGGAATGGTGTTGGAATAGGATTTGCATTTACATCAGGACGTCTTGGTGGAGAATATGCTGCTAGCAATGCACTAGGAAAATAAAAAATAATTACCTGAACTAATAAAAGACCGTTAATTCGGTCTTTTATTAGTTCAGAGGATAAATTTAATAGAATAATATTAATAATGAATCCTTCCAAATAATTTACGGTTTCATTATATCCGATTCTTATAGAACTTATAATTCTTATATATAAAACTAATGATAAAGATAAAAACTGGAAATATATATTAGAGTTGGTTATAATAAGGTGAAATACAACAGTAGAAGAGTAAAAATTAAGTAAGTTATATGGATGGAGGAGAATAAATGTCTATACAAGTGATAACCGTTTTATTTCTTACGGTTATAATTTCAATAATCTCAACTCTTGCTTATTCTGTAAGAATTGTTGGAGTAAGATCGGGAAGAATAGCAGTATCCTTTGCAGTCTTTAATATTTTTGCGTTGATTTCTAGAACTGCCAATACTGTGCAAGCACCATTATTAGCTAAAACAATTGAAGGCACTATAAAAATTGGGAATCCACAAAGTTTATTACCTACATTCAGATGGATTCTGTTTTCAACAACCATAGCAACAATTATTGGTTCAGCACTCATGCCCACGTTTATAAAAGTTTTTGGGAAAATTGTAGAATCATTTAGTGTTAACCGTTCAGTACCTAAGTTATTATTACATGCTTTTTCAAAATCAGGGATAGAACAGTTTAAAAGTAGTGTTACAAAACCTAAAAAAGAGAATTTAGCACAATTTACAAGTTTTAAGATGATACCCAAAAAAATCATTATAATTAATACCTTAGCATTTTCGGTGCAAACTGTTGGTGTTCTAGCATCGCTGTATGCAGGATGTATAAATCCCACACTAAGAACCACATGCAGTACATTATCAGCTGTAATAACTGGAACGGCAACTATACTTATGGTTATATTTATAGATCCATATATATCAATACTAACTGATGATGTAATAAAAGGTGAATGTAGCCAATTGCAATTTGATAGGTGTATTATTTTTATTGTGGGAGGATTAACTGTAGGTACGGTTATAGCACAGTTCTTGTTAGTTCCAGCAGCAGAGGTGATATCATTAATTGCTAAATTAATATAAACTTAAAATGTTAAAAATTGTGATGAATTAACAGGTTAGTTAGTGATATAATACTAAAATAAATAGTATTTAATAATTTAAAATTAGGAGTGAAGCGAATGGCAATTGGTGTTTATATTAATTTTAATGGAAACTGTCTTGAAGCTGTAGAGTTCTATTCAAAGGTCTTTGGAGCAGAAAAACCACAAATTATGACTTACGGACAGACTCCACCTGATCCCAAGTTTGTTATCCCAGAAGAAGCAAAAAATCTTGTGTTGCATGCACTGCTTAATATTGCTGGAAGCAATGTTATGTTTTCAGATGTTTTTCCGGGGACTCCATTTACTAGCGGAAATAACATAACCCTTGTAGTAGGTAGTGAGAACATAGACGAAATTAAATCTTTATTTAATAAACTAAAAGAGGGAGGCACAGTCGACATGGAGCTTCAAGAAACATTCTGGAGTAAATGCTACGGTAGCCTAACAGATAAGTTTGATATTGGATGGCAATTTAGCTATGACAGTAAAGAAATGTAAGCATAATTCCACAAGAAATTAACTAATAAATTGGGTATATAACTTTCTTATATAAAGAAGGTTATATACCTTCTTTTTTATTAAAAACTGTTCGTTTAAATAGATGACATACAATAATAAGTTAGGAGCACTAAATATATTAGAATCTGCTCTTAATTCAATAAATACATAGAAATCAATTAATTTTTACAAAAAAAATCTATTATATTAGGAGAAATATTTTTGATGTCTTCATTGACAAACGAAAAGCAAGATTGTATACTAGTGAAAATAGTAAACATGTAAGAATAGTATGAATTGCATTTTGCAATTTTAATGATTGGAGGAATATATAATGAGTGAAAATTGTTTGACGTGTACAGACTGTGGAGTTACAAATTGTGCTTCAAAGGATAAAGAGTATCCGGATTTTTGTTTAACGACGTCATTGTCAGAGAGCGAACTTGAAGCGGTGGTAGACTTATACATTAATAATCCAGAGGATAAAAAGATAGCTCAAGCGGCAGCAGAAGTTGAGGGTGAATTTTATTGTACTATTACAAGAGTTCAAGAAATAGTAGAATTTGCAAAAAAAATCGGAGCAAAAAAAATTGGAATTGCAACTTGTGTAGGTCTAATTAATGAGAGTAGAATATTTTCAAAAATATTAAAGAAAAATGGTTTTGAAGTTTATGGAGTAGCCTGCAAAGTTGGGGCAGTAGAAAAGAAAAAGATAAATATTGGGAATGAATACATAATGAAGCCTGGAGAATCAATGTGTAATCCAATTATGCAGGCTAAACTTTTAGACAAAGCGCAAACTGATTTAAATGTAGTAATTGGGTTATGTGTTGGACATGACAGTTTATTTTATAAATACACAAATACACTTACAACCACACTAATTACAAAAGATAGGGTGCTAGGACATAATCCAGCAGTAGCATTGTACACATCAAACAGTTATTATAAAAAATTATTAAAATAGTATAAAAATATACAAGAATGCAAAAGATAAGGATTAAAAAACGAATTTCATTAAGAATTAAAAATGGAAGAACGTTCAAAGCAATTTTTAAAAAGGTTTAATCAAGCATTTGCTTATGAAATATAGTGGAGGATAATAATATGGTTGATTTTGATGAAATTATAAATAGAAGAAACACAGCATGTTCAAAATGGGATGGACAAGGAGGAGATTATATCCCTTTATGGATATCTGATATGGATTTTAAGTCAGCAGAACCAATTCTTAATGCTATAACCAAGAGAGCTTACCATGGAGTTTTTGGATATACCCATGATGAGAAGAAGTTGGAGGAAATAGTTTGTGATTTTTATAAGAAGGAATATAATTATGAAATAAAGAAGGAATGGATTGTATTTATTCCTAGTGTAATGCCCGGAGCTAATCTTGCATGTAAAATAGCTAAAGGAGATATGATGTTTAATACACCTATGTATCCACATATAAGAAGATTGCCGGGTGAAGTTAATTGTAATGCATTAGAAGTACCTCTTAAACAGGTTAATGGTAAATACACCTTTGATTTTGATGCAATGCAAGAGGCACTTAATGAGAATATTAAAGTTTTTATATTATGTAATCCTCATAATCCTGTAGGTAGGGTATATAGTAGAGAGGAATTAGAGAATGTGGTTAGGTTTTGTGATGAGAACAATTTACTTTTAGTTTCAGATGAAATACATAGTGAATTAATTTTTGAAGGAAAGCATATTCCAGCGTTCTCTATAAATGAAAAAGCTAAAAATATAAGTATTACATTAAGTAGTCCTGCAAAGACGTATAATATTCCTGCACTACCTTTAGGATTTGCTATAATTCCAAATGAGGAAATACGAAGAAAATTTAAAGAAGAGACTCTTGGTGTATTTGGACATCCAGCAGTATTATCAGTAGAAGCTTTTAAAGCAGCTTATACTGAATGTGATGAATGGAAAAAGGAATTGTTACAATATTTAAGAGGAAATAGAGATTATGTAGAGAAAAGAGTGTCTAGAATAAAAGGCCTAAAGGTAAATCATAATGAAGGAACGTATCTTGTTTGGATAGATGCAAGCGAAACAGGTATTGAATATCCATATAAATTTTTCTTGGAAAAAACAAAAGTTAAATTTTCTGATGGTGCCGACTTTGGAAGAAAAGAGTTCATCAGGATAAACTTTGGTTGTCCTAGGGCGAACTTAAAAGAGGCTTTTGATAGAATTGAAAAAGTATTGTAGTATAAATGTTACGTCAGCCTAACCGATAAGTTTGGAATCGGATGGCAATTTAGCTACGACAGCAAAGAAATGTAAAAGTAATATAACAAGATAATACATAGGGTATGGAACTTTCTTATAAAGAAAAAGTTCTATACCCTATTTGATTCTAATGCGAGAGAACTGTTTTAAAAGAACAAATTAATGCAATCTAACACTGCTTTGGTAAGATTAATATTAAATTAGCAGTGGTTCTTATTTTCCGTAAAGGGTTAGAAGGGAAATCATAAACAGTTGTAGAAATATACTTATGAGTATTAAGATGTACGTACAAATTGCAGTAAAAAGATAGGGGGTCATTTAAGTGAGGAGAGTGTATTTTAAATTTTTTAACCTAAAATTGAGAATCAAAATATTCATATCGTTTCTTATTATCATTTTTATATCCACTGTTTTAGTAAACTATTTTACATATAAAATATACGAAGCAGATATGATAAACAAGTCAGCCTTACTGTCGCAAAACCTAGTTAGACAGTTAGCTGATAACATTTCTTATAAGGCAAAAGATTTTAATGAAAATGTGTTATTGAAAATTGGGATGGTAGATATATTTGCTAGTGGGGATTATCCTAATAATTTGCTTAATCTTAAAAGAAGTCAAAGTATTGGTGAATTTGCAAGAATACTTTCTGGTGCTGGTGTTGATGTCAAAAGCATATTCATTAAAAATAATATTAACCAAGAGTATAATTATAATACAAACGATCTTAATAATAGTGAATATAAAAATACAAATATTTATAAATATATAAATGATAATTACGGAGCAATTATTAATAAATGGGGGGCGCCAATTTGGATATCTTTTAATAATGAAAGTGGAGTTATATACACAATTAGGTCAGTGATTGATACTAAAACCATGGAGTTTAAAGGCATTATTGGTATAGGCGTAGATGACAAATACTTTAAGGGACTGTATTCCGACTTAGAACAAGCAAATGGAGGATCAATTGTTGTATATAATAATGAATCAAACGTAATTGCAACAAATGAAAATATGATAGATATATCAGAAAACTTTAAAAATTATGTGCCACAAAACAAAGGAATAGAAAAGGAATATAAAAAAAATAAGTATATTATAACAGGAAGCATTTCTAGCGATAATAAGTGGAAAATACTATATTTAACTTCTGCAAAAGAGGTTTTAAAGGGTGCATCTAAAATTAAATTAAGAATAGTATTATTTTGTTTGATCTCAGTTGTTTGTGCATTAATAATTGCGATAATTATATCTGAGAATATAACATCTAATATTAGATTGCTTTTAAAAAAAATAAAATCCATAGGTCAAGGTAATTTTTCAGTTAAGATAGAGCCTAATTATAATGATGAAGTAGGAGAACTTTTTCATGAATTTAACAAAATGAGTGATAAATTAAATGAGTTAATAAAAAGAAGTGCGTTTGAACAGGCAGAAAAACAAAATGCAGAATATAATGCTTTGCAGGCTCAGATAAATCCACATTTTCTTTATAATACATTGGAATGTATTAATAGTTTTGCTAAAATAAATGGTCAGGAAGAGATTGTGAAGATTATACAATCACTCAGCTATTTGCTTAGAATGAGTATAAGTGGTAAAAATCCTGTTGTAAAACTTAGTGATGAAATTGATTACGTTAAAAATTATCTTCTAATTCAAAAGATAATTTTAGGTGATAGGATACATGTAGAGTATGATATTGATTGTTTAGCTTTAGATTGCAAGGTACCGAAACTTATTTTGCAACCTATAATAGAAAATGCTATTTTACATGGAATAGAAGGTATGAGCGAAGGTGGTCTAATTATAATATCGGCACATCAGGAGGAAGACCTTTTAATTAATATTTCAGATAATGGCAAAGGAATAGACATTGATACCATGAATAAAATGCTTATTGAAAATGATGAAGAGGAAGAGGAAAAGTTCAGCGAAAAACATACTCATATAGGAATTAGGAGTGTTAATAAAAGAATAAAAATACTCTATGGGAATAACTATGGAATAAAAGTTTCGAGTGAATTAGGTATTGGCACAGTAGTTAAAATTGTTATACCTATAAATACGTTTAGAAAGGAATGACATATGATAAAGGTAATGATAGTAGATGATAACAAACTGATTAGGCAATCAATTATAATGACTATGGACTGGAATTTAATGGGGTGTAAAGTTGTTTGCGAAGCAGCAAATGGGTTGGAAGCAATGAGTTTATCAAAAGAATATCTACCAGATTTAATAATTACAGATATAAGAATGCCTGAAATTGATGGGTTAGAACTAACTGAAAGAATTAAAAAATATTTACCTTTTGTTAAAGTAATAATTATAACTGGATATGATGAGTTTAAATATGCCCAAAGGGCAATAAAGCTAGGAGCTTTTGATTTGATTTTAAAACCAATAAATAATCAAGAGTTGCATGATGTAATAACCAGAGCTGTTAATGAATCTGAAAAAGAAATAGAGAGTCTAATAGAGAAAGAGAGACTAATAGATGAAAAAAAGAATATGCAAAAGGAGATAAGTGACTCTGTGCTTGAGTTAAGGAAAAAATACATCATTGATATTATTGACGGAGTATATTTCGGTGATGAAATAAATGAAGAGGATTCTATTTATTTTGGATTATCTTTTAAAAAACATGTAATTTTTATAATAAAACCAGATTTGGGATATTATAAAAGTGGAGAAATTCAAAAAGAGCTTAGAGCCGAATTCATAAAATATTCAAAGGATGCAATAAAAAATATAGAGAAATTTTATAGCTTTGAGTTTATTTATTTTTGGATTAATGGAGGGCTCGCTATAATGGTAATTCCAAATAAGGATGAAACCCAGGGATTGACTAATACAAAAGTAACAGAAATATGTAAGCGAATAATTGATTGGATATATAATCGTATTAATATAAAAGTTATTATTGGAGTTAGTAATATTTTTAATAAGGCAAATGAGGTTAAAAGAGCCTATGATGAGGCTACAGAAGCACTTGAGTGTAGATTTTTTGTTGATAATCAATCTGTAATACACGCTAATGTATTAGAATGCAAAAGTATTTTAAATGAATATTTAATTATGAAAAAAATAAATTTAATTTACGAATATATTAGAGCAGATGATGAAGAGGGTATGGGAAAATTAATAAATGATATATTTAGTGAGATTAAAAACAATGAGACTAGTGATGTTAATTATGTTAAAAATTTATTAATAGATATTTGTATGATTACTCTAAGAATTATGTATGAAAAAAGTGAATATAAGAGTGATACATATAAAGGGTCAGCAGACATACATTCTGATATTAAATCTTGCTGTAATATATCCGATGCGTTTACATATGTAAATGATTTTATTGTTATGATATTTCAAAGTGTAAATGCTAGTGAGAAGAAAAATTATAGTGCTGTAACAAATAAAGTGATTGTTTATTTAAATGAGAATTATCATAGGAAAGTTCCATTAAGTGAAGCCTCACAAATTGTTTCACTTAGTCCTACTCATTTAAGTAGAGTAATTAAAAGGGATACAGGTGAAACCTATATTGATTTGTTTAACAATTTAAAAATAAGTATAGCGGTTAAGTTATTAAAAGAAACTAACCTTAAGGTTTATGAGGTAGCAAGCAAGGTAGGTATTGAAAATTATTCTTACTTTTATCAATTGTTTAAAAAGTTAACAGGGATATCCCCTACAGAATATAATAAGTAGTTATGATGTTAGATTACATACTAAAATAGTGTAATACCTAATAAAATGCTTGAATACCTAATTCAAATAACTATCAAAATGGTGTAAAGCGTTATTTTATATAGAAAGTTATTAACATATAATTATAATTGTAAAGGTTATTAACATATTAAATTAGTCGAGGGGGACATTTATGAAAAAGAAACTAAGTCTGTTTCTATGTTTAATTCTTTCAGCTTCACTATTCGCGGGATGTGGGTCTTCAAGTGATTCAGATACAAGTAAAACAACTGGGACTGATAAAACAGTTACGTTAAAGGTAATTCACTATCTGACAGAGAAACCAAAAATTAAGGCTCTTCAGAATGAGGCTGATAATTTTACTAAAAAAAATCCTAATATTAAAATTGAAATTGAGAGTATGAGCTTAGATCAATATGCAAACGTTTTAAAAATGAAGTTAGCATCAGGAGATGCTCCTAACATAATTTTTGGATCACCTAAATCTTATAAAGATATTATAGCTTCTGAAAATATACTAGATTTGACAAGTCAAGAGTTTGTAAAAAGAATAGACCCTAAATTTATATCGAATGTGACTATTGATTCAAAAGTATATGGAGTTCCAATGGATTTAATGCCATCAGGAGTTTTCTATAACAAAGATATTTTTAAAAGCGCAGGAATTGAAATACCTAAAACTTGGACAGAGTTTGTAAAGGTTTGCGAAACGCTTAAAGCAAAAGGAATAACTCCAATAGCTGCAGGATATAAAGATCTAGCTTCTATTGGCGGTGGCTGTTATACTGAAATTTATGGTAATCCACTATCTAAAATGCCAGACTTTCGTCAAGATGTTATGGATGGTAAAACGAAATTAGCTGATTTACCAGAATTTAAAAGTTTTCTTACGCGTTTTCAAACACGTAACAAATATGTGAATAGTGATGCACTTCAAGTTGGAGTAGATCGTGCAGAGCAAATGTTTGCTACTGGTAAAACTGGGATGATTGTTCTTGGAAGTTGGGCAATTGGGGCTATAAGAGCTAATAATCCTGAAGGTAATTTTGGAGTATTTATGTTTCCATCATCGGACAATGCGGATGAGAATGCTATGTCTACAGCTACGGATGATACATTTATGTTATCTGCACATGCTGACAATCAAGCAGAGTCCTTGAAGTTCTTCGATTACATGACAAGTGCTGAGGGTGCATCCCAATGGGCTCAAGATGTACAAGTTCTATCTGCAATAACTGGGGCTAAAGCAACAAAACTTGATCCAATGGCTCAGGATTTATCAAATATTTATAGTACTGGTAAAGCAGTTAACTGGCTTGAAGCGCAAGATTTCTATGGACAATATAATGATATTTGGATGAAAAAATTACAAGAGTTTGCTTTTAGCCCAGCTGGCACTGATATAGATAAATTTATTAAGGCATGGGATAGCGAATTTGATAAGGCTAGAACTATAAAATAAAACAAATTAATTAGCTACTTTTACTTATAGAAAGTAAAAGTAGCTTTAAAAATAAATTAGGAGGGCATGTAATGAATAAAAAATTAACTGATAAGATATTAGATTTTACATTTTTATTTCCGGCATTACTAATTTTCTCAATTGTTATAATCATACCCTTGTTAAAAGGTTTAAATATAGCTTTTACAGATTGGAATGGGGTTAGTAAAGATTTTAATTATGTAGGATTTAGAAATTTTACAACGATGTTTCATGATACTGGTATTATACAGCCAATAAAAAACACATTGTATTTTACTATTGTAACGACAATTTCAATTAATGTTTTAGGACTCTCATTAGCGGTGGCCTTTGACAAAGCATTTAAGGGAGTTACTGTATTAAAAAGTATAATATTTATGCCTATGGTTGCTAGTTTGGTTCTTGCTTCCATCATGTGGACATACTTATTTAATGATTTTGCAACTGCAATTTTTAACATTGTAAGCCCGCTAGCCGGAACTAAAACCGTAATGACTGGACTTTCAATTATTAGTGTATGGCGTGAAACAGGACTCGCTATGGTGATATATTTTGCAACACTTCAAACTATACCAAAAGACATTATAGAGGCTGCTGATATTGATGGTGCTAATGCAGTTCAACGTTTCTTTAAGGTGAAAATTCCTTTTATAGCACCTGCATTTACTTATTGTATACCTCTTTGGATTGGAACAGGACTTAGGCAATTTGATTACTCAATGGTTGCTACAAAAGGCGGTCCAGGAACATCTTCTGTATCCCTAGCAATGTATATATATCAATATTTATTCCCATATTATAAAACGGGTTATGGTCAAATGATTGCAATTGTATTTTTAATATTTGTTTCGATTTTATCTTATTTTTTAACATCAATGCTAAGACGAAGGGAGATGGAAGCATGAAAAAGAAAGAGACCTTACTCTCTAAACTTCTTACAGGAATTAAAATTATTTGCTTAACAGCCATATCTGGTGTCTTTTTATTTCCTTTTTATATAGCTATAGTGTATGCTTTTAAATCAAGGGTCGAAACCTCAAAGTCTCCAATTTCATTTCCAAGCAGTCTTTATATAGAAAATTTTAAAGAAGCTATTAAACTTCCAAATTATTTACATACTTTCATGAATAGCGTTATAGTGGTTGTATTCGTTGTTCTGCTAGTAGTTATAACTTGTTCTATGGCGGCTTATATTATAGTAAGAAAAAATAATAAGTTTTATAATTCTTTTTATTATTTATTTCAATTGTCTATATTACTTCCTTTTCCAGCAATAATGTTTCCGTTATATGTTTTATTAAAGGACCTCGGCATGATAAATACACTAACCGGGCTTATAATATCACAGACTGGAATATTGATTGGATTTTATACCTTCTTATATGCGGGATTTATTAAAACTGTACCTATAGAACTAGAAGAAGCAGCTAAAATAGATGGATGTTCACGATTTAGAACATTTTTTCAAATTGTGTTTCCACTGTTAAAGCCTATAACCATGACAATAGTTATTTTAAGTTTCTTGGCATCGTGGAATGATTTTATAGTAGCGATGGTTATAGCTCAAAAACCAAGTGTTAGAACTTTGCCGTTATTACAATTTTATTTCTTTGGTGAATATTCTTCAGAAATTAATTTAGCATTTGCAGCAGTAATTATTTCTATGATACCTGTTATGATTTTATATTTCACTTTACAAAAATATATTATTGGTGGTGTTACAGCAGGAGCAGTTAAGGGTTAATACTTGAATTTGAATAAAATGTATACTAGAGAAATTGGAGTTATTATTTTGCCTAGTACACAGGGTTTAGAATAAAGATATTAATTAATTTTAATTGAAGGAGAAAATTATGATGTTAGGCAAACAATTTAAAAACCCAATAGTAGTGCAAGCAGCAGACCCTTATATATTTAAGCACTCAGATGGTTACTACTATTTTACATCATCCGTGTCTCAATATGACAGGCTTGAACTGAGAAGGGCAAAGAAAATTGAAGAGCTAGGATCAGCGGTGCCTTCTGTGATTTGGGAGAAACACCAGAAAGGTGAAATGAGTGCATATATTTGGGCTCCTGAAATTCACTTTATTAATGAAAAATGGTATATATATTTTGCAGCTGCGGATGTTAATGATATTAAAGGTGATATGTTTAATCATAGGATGTATGTGTTAGAAAACACATCATCTAACCCTTTAGAGGGAAATTGGGTAGAAAAAGGGAAACTTAAAACCAATTGGGAATCATTTAGTCTAGATGCCACAACATTTGAACATCATGGCACAAGATACTTGGTTTGGGCGCAAAATGACCCTAACATAAAAGGTAACTCTAATTTATACATAGCGTTATTGAGTAACCCTTGGACTATTATAGGTACACAGGTAATGATTTCAAAGCCAGAATATTCGTGGGAGACAATAGGTTTTTGGGTAAATGAAGGACCAGCTGTAATTAAAAGAAATGGAAAGATTTTTATTAGCTATTCTGCAAGTGCTACAGATTATAACTATTGTATGGGAATTCTAACATGTGATGATTCAAGCAATTTGTTAGAAGCATTAAGCTGGCAGAAATCTAACAAACCGATATTTACTACAAATTATGAAAATGGGCAATACGGACCAGGCCATAATAGCTTTACTGTTTCGGAAGATAATAGATCAGACGTTTTAGTTTATCACGCTCGGGACTATAAGGAAATTGAGGGAGATCCTCTTAACGATCCTAACCGTCATGCTAGAGCAAAGATATTAAGTTGGAAGTCTGATGGTACCCCAGACTTTGGCGGGCCTGGGGTAGATTAAGGCTAAAAACCTAAATTTAAATATGTATTTTAGATTAAAAAACTTTATCCTTGATGATTTTAAATTAAATGTATTTAGAATATTTTGGCACAAACGTTCAAAGACCTAGAATATAACAATTATTCTTGCATGACTATGATATAATAGAATAATATTCCAATAAAGTTGTATGTATAATTTTAGGGTTAAACTTTATGTGAAATTAAGGTAGTTAAACTCTGCTGCATCAACTAATATGGGAGGCACAAGGGGGATGAACAATGACCAAATTTAAAAGTCTTAAAACTGTTTTTTTAGCATCAGCAATAACAATTGGGGTATCAACTTTAACATCTCAAAATGTACTAGGGGCATCTGAAACATATACTGTTAAAAGTGGGGATTGCTTATCTGCAATAGCAAAAAATAATGGACTAACATTAAATGAGTTAAGGACAGCTAATAACAAATGGAATGATTCCATTTTTCCAGGACAAGTTCTCAAACTTTCAGCAGAGGCGATTTCTACTGTAGAGCAGCCAACGCAGACGAATGACAATTCAACTAAAACTTATACCGTTAAAAAAGGAGATTGCTTATATTCAATAGCCCAAACTTATGGATTATCGTTAAGTGAGCTAAGGACAGCTAATAACAAATGGAATGATCTTGTTTCTATTGGAGAAGTTCTCAAAGTTACAGTATCAACTAGTACTGTTGCAAAACCAACACCAACACCAACACCAACACCAACGCCAACGAATAACAATTCACTAAAAACTTATACCGTTAAAAGTGGAGATTCTCTATATTCAATTGCGAAAAGTAGTGGACTGTTATTAAATGATTTAAGAACATATAATAATAAATGGAATGATACTATATTACCTGGACAAGTTCTAAATATTACGGCAACAAATACATCTACGCCAGCGACATCTACACCAGTTAAGGCAAACTCTGTGGCAATAAAATACACAGAAAGCGAATTAAACCTGTTATCAAGATTAATATCTGCCGAAGCACGAGGAGAGTCTTATAATGCCCAAGTTGCAGTAGGAGCAATAGTTGTAAATAGAGTTAAGAGTGGCTATTTCCCCAATTCAATAACCGCTGTAATAAATGAACAAACAAATGGTAACTATCAATTTAGCCCAGTAAAAAGTGGTAGCATTAATACTCCTGCTACGGCAAGCTCACTTAAGGCTGCAATTGAAGCTCTTAATGGAAATGATCCAACAAATAATGCACTGTTTTTTTATAGTGGGA
>Ga0209123_1000905_pt1 | contig 33555 bp, 37 predicted proteins | sample BarGraIncu00431A_FD_184500 | JGI IMG/M metagenome (GOLD analysis project Ga0209123, IMG submission 184500) | Arctic peat soil microbial communities from Barrow, Alaska, USA - Barrow Graham LP Incubations 004-31A (SPAdes) (version 2) | ecosystem: Environmental > Terrestrial > Soil > Wetlands >... | reverse complement strand
AAGTACAGCTTGATAGAAAAGTCACAAGCCGAAACCGGCAAAGATTCGGGGCAGCGCCGAGCCGCTGCGCGACCGGCTACCATCTTAAACCCAGCCCCTTTTTGTCTTGACTAAGGGGGCCACTCAACTCCCCTTCGGAACAAAGGGCCTAACAAAGCCAAAACAGCACCCATTATGGCATTCCAGGCGGTGACAGCATGATGAAACTCTTGACGTACGTAAGTCTGATTGGCCTCCTGGCCTATAAATTCGCGCCCCTCCAGACAATGACCCTCATCCCCGCGCCGATAGTGCAAGGTCTTGCCACTTCCACCGTTGCCTTGACTGCCATTTGGGGCACGTTTTTGACCCTGGTGCACGCCCTCCCAGGCAGCCTGACCGCCGCCGGCATCTAAATCGCTCCTCCCGGCAACCGATAGAAACCACAACACAGAACCACCGTCACCACAAAGAAAGGCCCAAGGGTTTCATCTCCCCCGGGCCTTTTCTTTATTCTCTCTCAAACCAACCCCCTAAAAACCCTCTCTACTACGCGGCCACCCGCAGGATCTCCTCCGCCTGGGCCATCCCCTCTTCAGGCACAAGCGAGAATAACGGCAGGCCACAGGGGTAGCCGTCAACCGAGGCCGCGGCGATACCGATTCTCTCTGCAACCAGTCGCAGGGCGAGTTTAGTTGCAAATTGGCGGTGGAATTCTCTACTTAAGGCAGTATTGCTCATCAGCCGCAAACCCTCGATAACCCCATGTCGGTTGATATACCCGGAGCTCGCCGACTGCACGTAGTGGTGTAGCAGGATCAGCCCTTGCCATGCCGAAATGAGGTCTAGGGGCGGGTGCAGGTGCGTAGCTAGGGGTTGTCAGCAACCCAAGCCTGCTCCCGCAGGATCGCCGGATAGTCGACCTGGGTGGGTGTTTTTTTGTAGTCTACTGCGGCAGGACCGCCGTTTTTTCGCTTGCTCTGCATTTTTGCCTCAGTTGCTCAGCTCCAGTTATTTTTGCTATGATTTTGCTTCTGCACTCTTTTTTATCTCTTTCTCTAACCAGTTCAGAAACGACTTGGCCACCTCCTGACAGCCTCGATCTCCCGGGATCTCTAGCAAATAGCCGCCCCGGCCGCCGCCGAAAACTGCGAGCATGTCCCGGATTAGCGGTTCAGTGCCACCTCGAGTCGTTGCTAACTGGCGGGATGCTGCGAGTAGCGGGGGGAGGTGGTTACCCGGCTTCGCATCCACTATGTACCGCACGATCTCAACCGATGGACGGTTGTATGGCTTACCTTTGGCGATGGCCGTCATGTTGAAGCGGGGACCGTACTCCCGCTGGTATGCGAGCCTTGGGCGTACTGTTAGGGCGGTTAGGCCCTCTAGAAACACTCTCATAAACTCCCTCCCGGGTGCAGCTGCAGGTTAGTCGAACATTTTGCCGGTTTCGACGTATCTCATAGTGTCGAATGCATCGCTGATACCACCGCCGCATTTGCCACCAAAGCCGGCGTAGGGGATCTCGACGTCGCGGTGGCGGTGAGGCTCATCCTCGTCCAGGTCGCTGGAGGGGCGCTGACGGTGCATCGTTAATTCCGGAGAGCTGTAAGGTCTTCCGCAGCCGCCGCCGGGGACATCCTCCTCAAAAATCGAGTCGAGGATGCAATTGTTCTGCGAATCGAAAACAAGGTCGCGCAGGTCGCTGATTCCAGCAAGGTGGGCGGCGAACAACCCGTCGTTGTAGCAGGCGAGGATGAAATCGGTGCGGTCGGACATGGGCCATTCCAGATGAAATGCGCGGGCCGCTTTGATGACCTTGGCGAGATCCTTCTGTGCTTTTTTAGCCTGCCTTTTTGCAGTCTCAACCTGCTCTTCGGGAGATTCTTCAACTTTTTTGAAGGGCCACATCTGGATTTCCTCTTTGTTATTCGTGAATAATTCCCACGCCGTCGTTGCCGGTTGGGTCGTAACCACCTGTTATCAGGTCGGTGTAGCCATCGCTACCACCGTAGTCGAAAGAGCCGCCGAACGTGTCGGTGGAATCGTCGAAGTCGTAGTCAGATCCGCGCCAATTGGCGGGGTGAGTGAATCCTGGGTTGTCATCGTCGGCGCAGTCAGTGCCGTAGCTGCAGGAATCGTCCGCGATGGGGCCGTCGTAAGGGGTCTCGAAAATGGCATCCAGCGAACAATTGCCTGCGTCGTCAAATACCCATTTGCGGGGATCGCCAACGTCCTCCAGGATTGTGCCGAGGCCAAAGCGGCCGCGGTCACAAGCATGCAAAAACCCGGTGCGAGTGCCGGTCAGGGCGCGGTAGCTGCGATAAACCTGCACTGCTGCGAGGATCTGCTCCATGGCTGCTTTGCGTTCGTTGAGAACCCGCTTGCGCTCGTAGCGGTCCAGCCCGGCGGTGAGCTCTCTGTATGTTTTTTCTTTTCTTTCTTTTTTACCCTTTTTGCCGGTCTGAGTTTCCTCGAGAACCGGAAGGACTGGCTTCTTTTTGAATGGCCACATCTTGAACTCCTCTTTTAATCGTCTTTCTGTGCTCTTTCTCTGAGCCTGTACCACTCTATTGTACGCCTACGGGCCGCACATCGTGTTAAGTTGCCGGAGCAAGGGCATCGCCCTCGGGTCGCTATCGAGGATCCGCTTCAGGGTCGTGAGCGCCTTCGTTGCCTCCTCGCGGGGAGTGCCGGCGGGGGTGGCTGCCTGGTTGCCCTGGTGAGGAGCTGCCGCCGGGGGCGGGGTGGGAGTGGTAGGGATCATCTGGAATGATGCGCTGACCGAAAGTTGTTTCAAAATCTCGCCCAAGTACAGCAAATCTGCCTCTTTCAGGGAGACCGAATGACCTTTGCCGGCGCGGGAAACAGAGATTGAGTAGCCAGACTTGCCATTATTTACCCATTTTTCCACAAGAATAGAGGTCAGCGTGTCTTGGCCGTCGCGGGTGAACTTGTGCGGCGGCAGCTTTTCCTGGTGCGCGGCCACGGCGCGGGCGACACGGGAGATCCGGACGTAAATCTCGAATGCTTCCGAAGGTTCCATCATGTAGCGAATTTGGGTGTCCTTCGCTTGAGTGGTGTTGAAAAACCTCATGCAAACGCGGCCTTCTGCGGTCTTGTATTCCTCTTGCAGCGGCTTTTCGGCTTCCGTGACTTCAAGACCGATGCGTTGTTCGCCTGCGCCGGATTTACCTCTGACCTTGCAATAAAAATTGAATATCTGTCTTCTCGTCTCGGACATGGCTTGATCCTCTCTCTGTTTGTGCTGTTTTGGTCGGCGGCTTCACAATAGAGAGAGTTGGTGATCGAAAAAGTTCCGAAGTTCTTTTCCTTGAAGAAAGAATTATCAAGGCTCCAATCTGCACCATCTGCGCCGTAAGATTCTGATTTACCGGTTCTTGTCTTCCAGGGCTGGTTTTATGTCCTTTCAAAGAGCCTGCAGATATTCGCCATCCCCCTTACTAAACCTGCCTCCTGGTCAGAGAAAGAAGCACCGGCATGGGTCTCATTACGGAGTGGTCTGTTGTTCCGGTGCGCAACTCAAATCACCCAGCCGAGGCAAACAAGTCGGAGTAGTTAGAGCCTTCGAGCGGAGCGAGGAGACCATTTTGCAGGTCCAAATACCTCTTCACCAGCGCCATTCTGAGCGACGATCCCCTTTTAGCCAGCACTGGTTTTGACGAATAGACGGGATTTTAGGCGATTGTAGAGGGTCGTAAATATTTGGTATTGTTGAATAAAAATGAAATTAAATCGTTGCTGGCCTGCGCAATTGATATTACAAGAACGGAGAGAGACGGAACCAAGTTAGACGCTCTCACGAACCATAGATGAAAAAGGATGACACCATGAAAATTTCAGAAAAGACGATTAGCGTGCAGGAAATTCGGAATGCAGTAGTAGTGGAAATGGAGTTGAATTATGAAGTGAAGCTCTGCGGGTTTCTGTTCGCTGCTGGGTTTGATGAAAAAGTATGGTACATGCGTTATCACGATGGGGGCCTGGTCCGGATCATGGACGGTGGAATGAGCCATGCTGAGGATACGCTCAACGCCCTGGTCGGCTGGGACAATGACGGCGCACCCGCCCCCTTCATCTCCGGCATTACCGACGCCGAAATTGACCGCCTGGCCGCCGTAGCCGCTGACACCGACGAAGCCCTTGCCGCCGAAATTGAGAGGGAAAGAGAGGTGAATGAGGCCCTGGTGGCTGGGGCCGGCGAAATCGACTTTGGCCCTGCTGTGCCGGTAGTAAAATACGAAGGGGTGGTCAAGGTGGATCTGGACGGCAAGGAATACAACGCGGATCTGGAGAAGAAGGAGTGGATGTCCGAGAAAGTGACCAGCACAACCAAAAATGGCATTTACTATGGGCTTGTGCCCGTCTCGGATCTGGCAACGCGCAACCGGCTTAACGTCCTGGTCGGATGGAAGATGGAAAAGGCGGCAAGAGTAGAAACTACCTATAATGAAAAATACGACGCGGTCTGGTATGAAGAATGTGGATATTATAAAATAAGGACAGATGTCCTCGTATTCCGGGCGATTAAAGCTGATGAAGCACTCTCATGGGAGTTCTGTTTCCCTGACACCGATGAATGGGACACGCTGCAGGGCTATAACTTTTCCGATGATCAGGAGTGGATCCTGGACGAAATCATTGGCCGCGCAACCCGTCTTGAGATCCCTGCTCACCTCGAAAAGACAGCGATATGGGAGTATTCAACAGGATATCTCGGGATTTTTAAAGGGGTTGAGGTCGAAGCGGGCAAAAATAAGATGGTTTGGGCCCCGGTCTTCATTGACGATGGGAATGGACGCCGGGATATAGAGCTGACTAAGGATGATGTCGGGGAACTCAATGAGTTGGTCGGTTGGGGTGACGCTCCCTGGTACACCGCGGAGCCATTGAAAGAGCACCAGGTGGCCGGAAATGGGATTGATACCTCTGCGCTAAATGAATACGAAATGGGCGCCTTGACCCGGGTTGAGCCAGGCCCACACGGGTCGGTAAGACTAATTTTCGCTATGGTATTCCCCAAAATACAACCTAACCCGCTGGAAGTGTGGGTTAACCGGAGCACAAAAGGGGAGTGGATGGAGCCAGTGATCGTAAAATCTTGGGACGGCCTCACCGCGGATATCGTGAAATGGGATGACGCCTTCGGCCGCAAAGTTGATGCTGAAGATGTATTGGAGCTCCGGAGTGCTGCAATCAAAGGATGGACTGAATACCTAACCAGAGAGATGGCTGAGATGAATTTGACCACACCTCGTTATCATTGGCTTACAGGCGAAGTAGAACTACCTTTCTAACCCCCCCTCACCCTGCAACATGATCTGGCCGCCGGCGCGCACAACTTCCGGTGGCCTTTTTGCGTCCAGGTGGCAAGATCCAGCTCCCCGGCACCTGCACCGCCAGGCAAGCACCTGCACCGCCCGACAATAAATCTTACCGCCAGCAAAAATAAATCACGCAAATTACTGCCGCTAGAAAGTTTTTTCATCTTTTTTTCACCTCAATCGAAAATAAATTGCGTCATGCAAAAATAAATCTCTCTCTCAAACCCCTCTCTCCTCGAGCCTTCCTGCCCTACGGATCACCGCCGGCCGCAAGAGAATTTTAGGGAAATATCCACACCAAACTGCCACTCACACCCGGCAACACCCTCGCGTCTTGCGACTATCCGTAGCCACGAAGCCCAAATCCCGCCTATAGAGCCTCTTTACCGCTGCCTGCAACACCTAACCGCCTCAATCAACATGGCCCGCTTGAATCGCGTCCCGCCCAAAATTGTCGAAATCTCGCCGGCCGCAACCGATCCCGCAACCACGCCGATCCCCTCCCTTAGTCAAAAACCGTCGCAATCAGCGCATGGTTTACAAAGGCTTTATCTTTCAAGGGCCTGCAGGTCCCGTCAATCCATTCCGATTTCTTTCACAACAGCGACAAGCCACGAATCCCTCGCCAGCACCGGATCTCCAGCAACCAGCGATCGGTTCACCCTCACCTAAAAACACTCTGAGTCCCGACTAAATCATTAGCCACCAGGGAAAAAGGCGCAGGCGAGGCGTACCCCATCCTCAGGCCCTACGCCTACCATCACCAACCCATCACGGCAGCCGCAGCCCGAGATTCCTACCGCAGACCCAGCCCCCCCAGCCCAACCAATCAGCCGTCAGATGGCAGACCTCGGACCACCAGGCGCCACCCCCCCGCCAGCCTACGCCCCGCAGATCCCCTACAAGCCCCTCTTAAAACCGTCTTTCTGGCTTGGGAGGCATCGGGTTCATGGCTTGGCGGCTGGGTCCAAGGCTGGTGCTGATTACTGGAATTGGGCAGGCGGGGGATAAATCTTCAGATACTCAAAGTTTTTTATGGAGTTAATCACTTTTTTTTGTTGCTGGCTCGCACAATATGATCAGAAGAAGAAATTGATACTGAGTGGAGGTTGTTATGAAAATACAAAAAGCAAAAACATCGAAAAAACTGCCAAAGGTTGTTGTCGGGCTCCCGCAATGGGCATTTAATGCAATCGAACCAATATTTGCTAGTGTCAGTAGCACGACATTTCTTAGTGAGGTTGTTGCCGGAAATATTTCGAGTATACAAAGCGTGCGAATGGATAGTGGTCTTTGCGGTGTCGTTTTTAGATGTAAAACCAACGGAATAAATATTGGAATGCTTTTTACAATATCAGAAGAATTTGAAGAACTGATAAATGTCAGATTTATTAGCGATAAACAGATTAAATCGACCAAGACTGCAATGGCTACAATAAATAGAGCCAGTGATCTAATTGCGACCAATAATCTTTTTGACCCCGATTTCAAAGCATACCCAGCATTCGAGAAAAAATGCGCCGAGGCATGCCAACGTCTGACGCTACAACTGATTAACGCCGGAACGGTTTAAAAACACCTCAACCCGCGAGCAGCCTTCATCCCCCTCGTGGCTCCAACAAAAAAGGGGACGCATATGAAAACTACACCTGACGAAAAAACTGAATATAGAATGAGATTCAACGTATCGACACCCGAAGCGACCGCTGGGATGGCTTTTGCCAAAGAAAAATATGGCATCCAGATCCTGCCCGTAATTGTGCAAATGGCGGTGGAGAGCTTTTTCGATCCAGCGATGGCCAATGCTTTCAGGATCAGCATGGGCATCCCATTCTTGGATGGCAGCATCCCAACCGCCAAAATCACGGTTGCTGAGGCCCCCGCCCTGCCCGGGACCGGAATCGAGGCCAAACCTGAACCGGACTTTGTGGTAGAACTGGCTCCAACTACAGATCCAATCCCAGCTGTTCAGCCCGCCGAAGAGCCAAGGAAAATTGGAGCGACACTCAATGTGGACGAAATGATGGGGATGTAGTATTCCAAGATGCCACATCACTACCTGTGACCTGCCGCCAGAAGTTCAAATCTTGGCGGTATTTCTTTGTCCAAAATTGGGGGAATTTCCCGCCGTGTTGCTGGCCTGCACAATCATATCGAGAAGGTTATTGATGTAGACGATTCAAAAGGGGGTTTGAGATGGACTTTAGACATGAAAACGTAGGCAGATTCTGGGACCGATCAGAGGTTCAGGAGTTAAAAAGAGAGCACAAGATGTCGATCTTGCTGATATTACGCCAGCTTGATGGCCTTGGAGGGAATGTGTCGACGATCGTGACTAAATTTCCTCGCAACCCTTTGCAAAAAATAACGGTGCGCGATCACACTCTCGATGTGGCAAACGCGGCGATAAACCGAGCTGCTGGTGAGCTAAAACTATCGAACCTGGCCATGATAACCGATGGACTGCTGGTGATTTCCGCACTTGCCCACGATATCTCTAAAATGCCGGAGGGCCAGCTGGATCGCAGACCTGGGCAGTATGTGAAAATCATGCACGCTCGTCGTAGTGCTGTAATGATCAAGGAGTGGCTAGATGGTGTGCTGGCCGATCTGGAGCTTGTGCAGGTTGTGCGGGCAGTCAATCATCACCACGACAACGAGGAGACATCGGATCTGCTGGTGAAACTCAAGCGGGCTGACCAGGATGCTCGAGAACTTGAAATGGATGAGGTGGGAATGACTATTCGTCAAGCCGATGGCGCCGCCAGCTTCTACATGCCTAAAGCGAACAGCACCATACTCGCTCAGGAGGATAGGGTGGAAATCACGAAGGGGCGCGTGCCAAATCCTCAAAACGAGAAAGTTCCATTTTTCAATGCGTTGCAATTCCTGGAGAGGCTAAAGCCCCTGATTAACAGGCAATATGTCGGCAAATTGCCACCGGCATTCTCAATGCCGAATGAAATTATCTATTTTTCGCCTAAATCGATTCTGGACGAACTCGCAAAATGGGGAAATGAGCAGCCGGCGCCTTGGTTATCGCTGGAACTTATAACCAACAATCCCGACCGTCGGAGCGATTTACTTGCATTTGTGGGATCTGAACTGCAAAAAATTGACGCGCATTGCCCTCATTTGATGCCAACGTCAGCGTATTTTATGCGGGAATTCGTCCTCTCGTTTAAGGACGGCACAAAGGCGAAAGCGTTCTATATCCCTGTAAAAGCACGATTCTTCACCGACAACATTGCATGGTTGGAGAATTACAAAAAGGGCAGCCTCCTCTCCAGACTGAAACACGTTGAGGCAAACCAAGGGATTTGGGCTGGAAAAGGTCCCGCAGAATAGTAATCAACGCAAAAAAAATAGCTGAATTAAGAGCCTCCTAGTCAAAATCTAGCCGGTTACTTAATCTGTTGAAATGTTGTCGATCTTAGAAATGTTTAGTTTATCAGTATGTTATAACCGATCCGAATGCTTAAGAAAATTCTGGCGATCGTTGTAACAGGCTAAAACACAAAGCATTTCTAAATCATCAACAGATTAAGTAACCGGCTAGAGTCAAAATAGGGAGGCTTTTTTTGTGGAGTTAATTCCTTTTCGTTGCTGGCCTGCACAATCATACATTGGTGGGATACCGCAATTAAATCAGTAGAGGAGCACACAATGAAAACTACAAAAGGGCAGAGAACCAAAGCCATAGCGAAAAAAGAGGCACAGAAAGGCCAGCAGATTCTAAGAAGTGCTTATGCAAAGAAATTTGGACTGCCGGTGGCAGCAATTGCGGCGTTACAGCGGCTGAAAGTGATACCTGTGACGCTTGTAGATGTCGGATTGATAGCCGCCGCAGATGACTATTTTCTGGTCAACTATCGTAAAACCTGGGGGCCGGAGGACAGCATTAAGGCAGGGTTGGCGCTGAAAACCCTCGGAGAGCGTGAATTATTCCTGATCTCGGCACAGGATGCGCGTCCAGAATGGCATAAGTGGTTGGATGGCAAATACGAAGAACTTTACATGAGGAAGTTGGCTCTACCTGCCGGGCAAACCGCTACCAAAGACGATTTTCCCCCAGGGAAGGAGTTGAAAAAAGAGATTCTGGCCCGATTCGGAATTGTGGTCAGCGCAGTTACAGTGAGCGATCTGCGTAAAGTAGCGAAAAAAAGGACGTTGAAAAAGCTGGCACTAAGGAAACAGGCAGAGTGGGATCTGGACCAGGAGGTGTGTGATGAAAGCAACTAAGAAGCAGAAAAAACAAGAGGATGTGTTACTTACGCCACATCAAGCAATGGCGGCCGAGCTGGGCATCCACGCGAATTACCTCTCTGTACTGCAGCGCCAGGAGGCGGTTCCTGCCAAAGTTCAGGCGTTTACTAAAGCTGATGAACAGTTCATTTTGAAAATGCGGAAAGTGGTCGGGGATAACGAGCTCATCAGAATCCAAATGTCCCAATTCACGTCGACCGACAGGATCCAGATTGTTGACGAATCTGCTGACTTTTTTAGTTTCAAAAGGTGGGAGATGCGTGCCCTCCTGCTTTACACGCGGGCATACACCGAGCTTGCGAAAATCAGCAATGTGCCTACGAGGGAATCGATCTGGGCAAAAGTGAAAGCTCCAGAAACCGCGGAGACCAACAAAAAGGCTGTGCGGATCAGGCGAACCGCGATGGTTCTGGCTCGGAAAACACCAGCGGCTAGGCGCCGGAAGGGGCAAAATGTTGCGCCGGCGAAGGGGCCTGCTTTTGAAAAATGGGAACTTAGGGCCATTCATTTTTACGTTGCGCTGTACCGCGAGGTGAAACAGATCGACACCGTGGATGTCTCGCAGCACCTTTACCAGAGATATAAAGTCCAAAATACCCCTGGAAACAGAGCTCGGGTACAACAAATTCGGAGAATCGCGGCGGAAAGGGTGCGGGCGGCAGGGGAGGAATATACCAATTCTGAATATGCATTCGACTAAAACTCCGGCAAATCGCTGTAAATATAGCCGCTCTCCAGACCTTCAGAGGACCTGGTTGGCGGTTTTTTTGTGTCACGCAGCCACCAAATACTCGCAGCAAGTGGGGACTGCAAAAAGTGCTCAAAAACCGGGAAATAGACCATTTGGCCAAATGTGGGCCTTTTGTGGCCACAGTAAGGAGAAAAATGTCTCCTTAAGTTTTGTGTTGCCGGGAGAATTTTTCTGTTGCCTCGGGTTGTCTCCTTAAGTTTTGCGTTGCCTTTAAATGCGGCGTGTTGCCTCCTTAATTTTGACGTTGCCTGAAAATAAATCTCGATGCCTCGGATTGCCTTTAGATTTGTCCCGTTGCCTCCCAAAATCTGCCGTTGCCTTAATTTCCGGTGTATTGCCTCACGTTGCCTCAAAACCCGATTACGTGGCCTCGGGTTGCCAAAATACAAGCCGTCGTGGCCTCCTGTTGCCTTCAGAGCGAACCTGGTTGCCTCGGGCTTGGCTTAGATTTACTCGATTTCTTTCCAGGGAAAAGATTAAACAATCTCAGATTACGCCCCTCTCAAGGCCAAGAAAGACCCCAAACAACATTATCCTAACCGGCAATTTTGAGCCAGTTTCAGGCGCCAACAGTCACGCACGAGGGCCGGTATTGGTAAGTCGAACAAACCATCATTTCGTAGATTACCCCCTAAATCCTAATCGACACCAAAATAGATCCAGATATGGCTGGTGGTAATGGCTTTAAATAACACAGCGGGTAAAACCCCCTGTTTTTGAGAGCTGTTTTTGACTGTTATTTTTAGCTCAATCCTGCCTCCTCACAGGCCTTACAGTTATTGCCTGGCAAGTCCACAACCCTTCTTTTCGCGCCAGCCACCAGCCCCTAACGCAGCCATTCTCCGGTATTGAGAAAGTCACGCTTAGTCTTACCGTCTTCACCCCGCCTTCAAGGGATCTTTGCCTCTCAAATCGCTTCTAAATCCGTCTGAATCACCACTCACCCCCCCATCCCTCCAATGTTCTGCATTTATGTGAGATCCACAAGCATGCCTTTCAAACACCACCATCCCCTCAGCGAACACATCTCCTACGCCTCAACACCACGCTGTTAACACCACCCCTAGCCTGGTAATGCCTGCAAATAGCAACATATAGTGACAGAATGAAGTTTGTGGCGGAAGACACAACCGCAATGAGGGAACGGCTTTACCGCCCACTCCACTGAATTTCGACTTTATGAACACTTGTTTCATCAGCCGCAGTCCACAAGCCTTCTTTTAGAATCCACCAGCACCTCACAAGGCGTCACCGGCTACCCTCCACCGGCATGGTTCTGAATGGCACAACTTCTGGCTTAACCACCACTCCACCCCGTAAGCCGCCACCCTGCCCCTGCAACCGGAGGGAGACGACAGGCACGAAAGTCAAAGGCACAACAGCTAAAACCCCGCTACGGCTGCGCCTCCGCTCCATATCAGCAAAGGGCCACCTCCTCTACGAGTGTGTCTAAAGCCACACGCTCCGCTCCGGTTCTGACATCGCCCCGGCCACCCTCTCGCCGCACCGCACCCATAGCGCCCAAATTGAGAGGGGAAACAGGGGTCTTTAAGAGGGGTCTTTTGAACCAGCGGCTGACGGCAAGGCTTGTGGATAGGCCAGTGGTGGAGCTTGGATCAGTGAATTAGCAGAGGGAGCGGAGTTTGGGGCGGAAGCCACAACCGGAGAGACCGGCGCGGCGCTCGGATGCTGGTAGCTGGATCGCCTGGGTTACCGCCACCATCGCTAACCGTTAGGCCACCGCCACAAATGCTCACCGAAAGGCCCTGCCCGCCCCGTGGGTCGGCCATCTCGCCTGCGGGCTCGACTGAAAATCAAATGGGAATCAACTGCTCGCCCACGGCAACCTCAAGCCTATCCGCCAGCCACCGCTGTGCCTTACAGAACGGGAACTGCTCGAATGCCACCGCTCGCCCAGCCAGCAAAAATCGCCAGCATCGGCGCTTCGCCCCTCAGCTCGAAACCTCCCAAAACCTCCCAACGGCCACAACCTCCAACCTCCAAATCCCCTCAACTGCTCGCCCACTGCCCACCGCGAGATCCCGCCAGCTCCACCCGAAGGCTGCCACTGTGTTTTGCTTAACCGCCAGCTCCTTAACTGCTCGCCCAGTCAAACCCCTCCCGAAGGCCTCCCGCCGCAAATGCACGCCACCTCGCCTACCGCTCGCCCGGATCTCTGAATTGCTCGAGTGCTCCTTGCTTAACCGCCACCCCTCCCGAAGGCCGCCAGCCTCGCCTCAAGCTCGCCCGCCAAAACCAAAGTCCCTCCTGAAAGCCACCCGCGCCCTGCCCGGCCAAAGGTCCCGCCTCGCTGCGGCTCGCCTCCTGCCCGGTCCTTCCTCCTGAAAGCCACCAGCTCGGCATCGGCGCTTCGCCCCTCAGCGAAACCTTCCCCAAAGTCCTCCCAAAACCTTCCTAACGGCTCCAACCCCGCAAACCTCCCGCGCCGCAGACCTTTCCTATTTTTCCACCTGGTGCCTTCCTGAAACCCTTGACCAATACTTTACGCGGCCCGCAAGGCCTTTTCTCGGCCCGCAAAGTCCATTTTCCCCAAAACCTCCCAAGTGCCACCAGCCAGATCGCCGCCGGCTCCTGCCTCTTTCCCAACGGCCACCGTCCCCGCCAACGGCACAACCTCCCGAAAACCTCCAGCATCCCCGCCGCCGGCCAGCTCCTCGCCTCCAGCAACCTTTCCCATGTGCGCCCTGGTCCCCGGGTCCGGGTCCGCCACCTCTTTCCCGCCGGCCCTTCTTCCCCTTTCCCGCCAGCCACGGCCGCCGCCAACGGCACAACCTCGCCCTCCGCGAGATCCCCGCCAACGGCCCTTCTCCCAAAATCCCACTATTTCCCTTCTTACTGGCCGCAACCTTCTCCTCGCCCTGGTGCAGCCTGGCCTGGCCGTCCGCGATCTTCGAGATTTCAAATCCAGAGGTTCCGGCCTCCCGATCCGGCATTCAACCGCTGATCCTGCAGTATCCCGCCCGGCAAGCTCCCTTTTCCCTGAAAATCCCCTGCTTTCTCCCTGATCGCCACCTGCCTTGGCTCCACCAGGTGCGCCCTGGGCCACTATCCCGCCCGATCCGCAGCTTTTCCGGATCTTTTCCCGATTGCGCCCTGGTGCGGGTCTGATTGGGCTTCGAGCCGGGACCTGGTGCGGGCTGTGAGACTGGCCAGGAGCGACGTTGTTGCGGATTGCGGCGGTTTTGATGATTTTGCAGGGATGGAGAAGATCGGCTTGTAGGGAGCTGCTGGTGGAGAGGTGGGTGGAAAACGGCGTGCATGCGGGCTGATGTGGCCTAAATAGCGGATATGCTTGGGGTGCAACAGATTGTTGTAAGTGGAATAGGCTGGTGGGCGGGTTATGTGCAGAGGAGCAACACTTTGTGGTGAGTGAATGCCGACGTGTTGCTGGCCTGCACAATAACATCAGATAAAGAGATTGAAATAAATTGATGGACGGGGGAGTTATGGTCGCAAATGTAAATACAAATAAATTTAATTGCAACCTGTATGCGGTGAGCGGGCCGATGGTGGGAAACTTTTCGGTAATCTACGTGGTTGAAAATAAGGCCTGGGCGGCGGTGTATGAAAATAACGAGTTGGTACTCCGAACCAGAGTGATGCCGCGCACGATCAAAAAGCTCGATGCGCTGCTACAGGATATTTATTACACTAATCGCGATTGGGCAAATATGCGGCCATACATTATAAAACGTCGGCAGTACACCGAGATAACAAATGCGAAAAGAAGCCAAGCCATTATTGATGCAGTGCAGGAGGCTGAAGCAATATATCAAGCTGAAGCTGCAAAATTCGCAGCTGAATGTAAATTAGGATGGGAGCGGATGCAAAATTCTAAACTGCTCTCAAAATAACCTCAGCCACCACCCCGCCGCCGGCAAGCTCCACGCCCGGTGGTTTTTTTGCGTCCTCGCCCGGAGCCGCCCCTCACCTGCCCTGCACCAGACCCCCTACAATCCACCATATTTGGAAGGAATACCAGAATAACCACTATATAGAGGTATGAAGACGATTTTGAGAGCTGAAAGGCGGAGGAGTGGGTATGCAGAGGGATATCAGGATGGTTTTCAAAATGGCGGATGAGCTGATGGAGCAGAAGAAGTTCACGACCTTGGCTGAGGCGAGGTCTTATGCCTGGGGAGTTTTAGGGAATGAAAGTCCGGAAATCGGCCTGGGCTGCGTGGTCTCTACTGTTGGCACCGGATCGCTATATGTCTCCGGAGTGTCATGGTCGGCGCTGTTTCCGAAGTTGCGGCGCGAGATGATGCTGCTGCGGGTGAGATTATTTTGCGTCGGCGTGAAAATAAAGGCCAGCCGGTTCTTCAAGAAATAGAGGGTTATCAGTGGAGGTTTGAGAGATGGGATTGAAGGAAGACGTTTTACAGCGGGTGGATTTAGTGGAGTATGTCGGCCGGACGGTTAAGTTGTCGAAATCGGGGGCGGATTGGGTAGGATGCTGCCCATTTCACTCTGAAAAAACGGGGAGCCTGCGGGTTTCTCCGGCTCGGCAAAAATTCAAATGTTTCGGGTGCGCGGTTCACGGCGATGCTATTGATTTTTATGGTCTGTCGCACGGAGTCGCAGAGTTCGGCGATCGGCTGGAGGGGTTGGCGCGGGAGGTTGGGGTTGCCATTCCTGAAAAAGCTGATGCTATGCCGCAGGATCAGCACCGGGATCTGCACCGAGTCCTCGACCAGGCGTCGCAATATTATGCGTGGCAGCTGAACCAAGGTGAGCTCGGGGCGCCGGCGCGGGAGTATCTTGCTGCGAGGGGAATCTCGCTCGATCAGGCTAATGCGATCGGCATAGGGTACGCGGCCAGGCCGGTCTGGCAAAAGGTCAAGCCTGGTTTGATGGATGCCGCGGTGACGGTCGGGATTGTGCGGGCTTATCCGGAGGGGAAGTTCGGCGATTTTCTGGCGGGCAGGATCACGTTGCCGATAAAATCCGACAAAGGCGAGATCATCGCGTTGACCGGGAGGCTGGCGCCGTGGGGTGGAAAAGAAGGGGCTAAGTATATGAACACCCAGGAATCTCCGATCTTTAGGAAGGGCGAGACCTTCTTCCAGCTCGACCCGGAGGCGGTAAGGGCGGCGAAAATAGCGATTGTGGTTGAAGGTCAGTTCGATCGGATCTCGATGGCTTTGGGTGGCGCGGCGAATACCACGGCCACCTGCGGTACGGCGCTGACGGCTCATCATATTGCTCGACTGCGGCGGTTGACGAAGAAAGTCCTTTTTCTGTATGACGGTGACGCGGCTGGCCAGGCGGCTGCTCGGCGCGGCATCGAGCTGGCGATCGAGGGGGGCATGGTGCCTTATGTCAGCGTGTTGCCGGTCGGCGAGGATCCGGACACGCTGGTGAGGGCAAAGGGGCTGACGGGGATCACGGCGTTGTCCAAGGTCGACGGTTTCGATTGGGTGCTTGCGGCCATGATCGGCCATTACCCGGGGACTGCGGAGAGAGTGGCTGCTGTTGAAAGCGAAATATTCCCGATGCTGCTGAAATACCCGGACCCGGTACTGCGCGATGTGAGAGTCCACCAGGTTGCGGCGTTTTTAAGGACAAGCGAGAAGGTGATTCAGGACCGGTTGGGCTTGATCGATCCGTTAAGCATGCGGGTTGCGGCTCTGGAGCGGGCGCTGCTGTTCGCGGTCGGCGTGTCGGTGGAGTTTCAGGACGCACTGCTGAAGCGCGGCACGATCGACGATCTATTCCAAGGCGACGATCTGAAGGCGGTTAAAAAGATGTTGGCTGAAAAGAAGAAAGGTTAGCATCATCCCAGCTGCCGCATCATTTCCTATTGAACAGCATAGCACTAGGTGGTATACTCTCGATATGATCATCAAGACCAAAAAGTTTGACCGATGGGCGCGAAAGGCGGCATTATCCGACGAGCTGCTTTGCCAGGCTGTCGGAGAAATGATAAACGGTCTTGTGGATGCTGACCTGGGCGGCGGCGTATTTAAAAAACGGGTGGCTTTACCAGGAAGAGGCAAAAGCGGCAGCGTGCGGACATTACTCGCAACTAACCGCAATGATCGATGGTTTTTCGTGCTCGGATTCGAGAAAAACGATCGGGCAAATATTACAAAAACAGAACTTGCGGCCCTTCAGTCTCTTGCTGGCGATTTGCTCTCATTGCAAAAACAGCAAATACTGGCAGCAATCGGAGATGGGGCCTTCGTGGAGGTAATGGATGAAAAAGCAAAGTAGGATACTCGACGCGGTGCACGAAACGGCATCGGATCTCCACCGCCTCGGATTTATCGATAAACGCTCGATGGAGAATTACAATGCACTGTGTATTCCTCCGGTGCCCGACTATTCTCCGGATCAGATTAAATCTCTACGGGAGAGATACCGGATTAGCCAGGCGGTTATGGCCTCCGTGCTGAATACGAGCTTATCCACAATCCAAAAATGGGAGATTGGAGAAAAACACCCAGGGCGCCCATCTCAAAAACTGCTGAACATCCTCGACCGTAAAGGATTGGAAGCAATGGTTTAACTTTTCGGCTGCCGGTGCGGATCTTCTTCCTGGATCTCGACGCCGGCGGCATCCCCGCCCATAAATGATTCTCCCGCCCGCAGCCTACGGTTTTGCCTCATGACAAATTTTAAAAACATCCGTTCATCACTATCCAATTCTCCAATATTCTCCATCTCAATTTTAACGAGTCCGGCCTGGTCCGGTTCTCTACTCACTTTTTTCATCTTACACCTCCTCGGATCGGCTCTTTCCCGGCAGTATAACTGGACTGGTGCGGATCTGCAATTGGTTGCGTTGGACCACCACCCTTAAAATCCTCTTCTATCTCGACGTCTCTGGCTTCGGGTTGGCATTCCTCTTCGTTCATCAGTATTCCCTCCGGGTGCGGTGGCCGGGATTGTTGGCGGCATGGACGCTCTGGGTTTCTCTGTGAGCTGCGATGATTTGCGGCTGGCGGGGAGATGACCGGAGGCGCGAGCTCGAGATCCGGGGAATGACTGGCGGGCTGGCTCCGTGCGTAGCGAAGGGTTGAGCGGGACGGGTTTTAGCGGGCTTAAAGGGGCTTCTTGCTCGGCGCGGCGGGGGTGCTGGAAAGGTCAGTTCTTAGCAGGCTCGGCCGGTTGGTCCTTTTACAGGACGCAAGATATGGGCGTTAGGCGAGATCGTGGCCCAGGGGGCGGCTGGTAGAGCCGTTGTATGAGGCTGTAGGGGGCGATAATTAGCGGATTGCGGGGAGGGGCAAAAGAGGCAAGAGGTATGCCGTTGGAATAATAGGCGTTTTAGGCAATACCCGGTTTGGGGTAGAGGTTTTAGGGGAGATTTTAGAGGAAAACCACCAGATATAGTATGCTAACTATCTGATATCTATATGTATTGTACGATAAAGTGTTGCATACATACAGGAAAATGTTGCTTTGCGCATTTGCGGTAAGGGTAACCTTATTCAGGGTATAAAATGAGCCGGAAATGGAGGTTTTGAGCGGCTAACATACTGATATTGTTGGGTGGTGAAAATAGTTGGCGCTCATATTTGACCTGTAGGCAGGGAGGATGGCGGGTAGGTAGTTTAGGTATAGAGAGGGGTTATATCGGTGCTTTTTAGACATCTCCTTGCTTCAAATGTCAAGTAAAAATTGCATATAAGCTATATAGCGGTTGTCAAGAGGAATTTGCAATGTGCTAAATAATTGTTTACTGGGTTAAAAGTTGGCATACTGTCTGCAACATATATAATATAGAGTGAAGAGACAGAGATAATAAAATAAGTCAAGAAAAATCAACAAATAAGTAAAAAAGAGCTATAGTTTAACTAGCTTGGGTCGATAAGATAAGTATAGAGCTGAAAAGAAGAAAATTAGATGAATAAGCAACAGCGAAACTTATTCACTATAGCAGTAAAACGGAGCACATCATGAAACCATACACCGCAAACACACAGGACAGAGTAATCACATTTGCTTGTGAGCTAAAATCTAGTAATCAGGTAGCAAATCTTGAGAGTTGGATCGCAGATGGATGCCCCACCGAGATGATCCAGTTGGGCCGTAGCTGCGGCTGCGCATCGGCAAGAGGCAATTTTCACTCAACCTGGGCACTGCTAAGTGATGATGGCAGCGTGGTGGTTTGGAGAGTATATGGCGATCCCCGGGGAGCTTGGAACAAATACAAGGCGTGGCTGTAAGACCAAATCACGGCCCGAGGCAGCAACCAGGGTCACCAGCAACGGCGATGCCCCCTACACCACCCTTACGAGGGCACAGCAGGAAGAGAGAAGCTGGGAACAGAAGCTACCCAACCACATACCTCGAGCCGGTCTCCAGCGCGCTTTAGGACCTACCATGAAAATCACTAAAACACAGAATCAAACCGCCGCATTTATCGCTGCATACACCACCTGGGCATTCAAAACTTGCGGCACGAAAGCAGTGACCGAGAAAGGGATCGCTAACGCACTGAAATCATTTGAAACAAAAATGGAGATGTCAATCAGTGATGCATACATCGAGACTCTGCATGCTGATGCTCTGAAAAATAACGCTAACTACGCCAAAGCGATGGCCGAGCGTGTCACTCTGGCTGCCTACCCTGAATTCGTAAAGGCATTTTTCAGCGGATATCTGGTTAATAAATCGATCTGGACGGCAAAAGCCGGGTCGGCGACCAACATCCCTGCAAAACTGGAGGATGAGGTGAAAGAACTCGCTTTTGGCAAACTGTTCGCCGGCACGAGATTCCAGAAAATCTTCCTTGGGCATAATTCTCTGGTTAGCGCCATTCGGACCAGGAGCAACGGCAAATACGGCTGGAAGGAGGTTGTTTGGCATTACGCAGACTACACGATAATCCTGAACAAAACGAAAACTCGGGCGTTCGTGAAAATTGGCAACAAATTCGATGTAGCCAAAATCACTAAAAACGGAATCGTTAGCCCTGTATTTGGAATGACGATCACTCTGTAATCGACAGCAACCAACCTCGGGCCGGCAAACAGCGCGCCTCAGGAATTAATTATGGAAAATCTTATCGGCAAAAAATTCACGCAAAAAAAAATCTATGACCTCGCATGCTGGTGCCACGAACAGAGATTAACCCGCCAGGCCGGCCTCCTCTCTGCTGACAAAATCGAGAGGCTCGACAGTTTGGGCTTTGACTGGGATTTTGAGATGCAGGCCTAACCATCTGAAAGTAGGCTGAATAAAAAACAACCAACCTCGGGCCGGATATGAGCGCGCCTCAGGAATTAATTATGAAAATTACAACGCCTCTGCAAAACTTTGGCAGCGAATTCTCGATCGATGGACACGAATATAGTGTCGCGACAGGACACGTTCGGAGAACAAATCACAATCCCGGAGCATGCCCGATGGGTAGGGCGGCAGGGCATTTGCTCTCCTCTGAAAATCGGCTCAGAGCTGACCAAATTCGCCTCGAAACCGAAAATGATAGCATTGGGCGTGCATTTCAACTGGCTGAAATGTGGAACATAATTCGTGACAGTAAAATCAAACACGAACTCAACGTTTGGGTGAGAAAAACTGGCGATGCTGAATTCAAAAAATGCTGGGATTTTAGCGAATAAACCGTGACGGCATATCATCATCTCAAGAAGGCCTCCTAATTTGGTTTGGGGGGTCTTTTTTTGTCTGAAAAGCCTCTGGGGATGTCTGGTATTTGCGGCGTACCTGGTGGATCTGGCGTTGCTTCCTGGTCGACGATCTCGACGGCTGATGGCGCTCTGGGCGTTATGGCCGGACCCTGCGCAATCGGCGCCGGCGGTGGTGCATCTGGGACTGCCTTGATTTGGACCTTGCTTTTGACTTGCCTGAATCAGTCTTTTCTAGGGGTAGGTTTTTCGGAGGCCGAGTTTTTCGGCCGTCTGTGTTTTGATCTAAAAGATGAACCCGATTAAAAGGCTCCTGGAAAACAAAGATTGGCAAAACAAGTCAACACCCTCAACCGTATGATCTAGTTTTGCCGAGGAGCTGGTGGCGATGACGCCATGCTGAAGATCTTCGAGCCCCCGACCTCCAAATTTGCCTTACAGAGGCACTTCTCCCTCCCTAGACTGCTACCCCCTTGCCTCGCGCAATGAATCGCCCCCTTGCCACACCCTTAATGCCCCCTCTCCACCTGAAGGCAGCTCCTCCCGGCCAAATCTCGCGTCCTGCAATAGATCCCTCCACCTGGTCACTATCGCACGACGGCCAGGTCCAAGGATGTACCATCCCGCTTCTCCGGCAACCCCTCACCCTCGCCGCCCGCACCTAAACCCCTCCCTCCTGCACCTTGGCCGCTTCGTGCATAACAATAGCTCGAGCAATGGCGTCAAGGCATGAAGAGGAGTCGCAGTTTGAGGCTGGACAGGAGATCCCCCCTACCCCCTTGGCGATCTGCTCCGAGGTGACACCGTAGGCTAAGCCGATCGTAACCAGGTGAGAGACGGCCCTGGTGACGGTATGTGCGCAGGTTCCGCCCCGGCCGAGCTCCGCCCTAACCTTCCGCAGGCCGCCCTCGGAGTCATCGAGGCAAATGACTTCGACATGGCCGCACCCGGTGAGCCTCTTCCTTTCCGTACCCGAGAGTTTCATCGGCTCCGCCGGCATCTCTTCATCGCTGACCTGGCCGACGTATTCGGTAAGGATGCGCCCCATAGCCACGATGCAGGTTCCCGCGGCGCCAGCCTGGTGACATAGGCCAGTATCTCGCTGAAGGGCCTCGGCGATAACTGGGGCTGGGACGCCGGATCTGAGGCAGATCGAAACGGTGATGGCCAGGGCATTAGTCACTGCCGCCGAGCACGAGCCTTGGCTGCCCAGCTTGACGAAGACCTCTTTAACCCCACCTCCCCACCTGCCAAGGATAGCAAATAGCCCCCCACATCCGCACTCGATGTATTCCGTATCACTCTCAACGGCTTTAGGCCTTGCCTGCTGCACTGCTATTGCTGTTGCTGACATCGTTCCATCCTCCCGGGTAGCGGCTTTCGACAACCAGGCCGTCCACATAGGGGGGAAGTAGGGGATTTTCAGTTTTTTCCAGATCAGATAAAAAAAGGTTGGAGAGGAGGTGAGTCTGTCCTGCTTTTGAAAAAGAGGCGCCCGGTCAGGATCTCCTTACGTAGTGAGCTGCAATTTCCGGAGCGCAACCTGGATGAGCCCCGCCGACGCAAACAGTAGATTTCAAGAGACCACAAAATTTTTGGCTATTTCCGGCATTCCCCAGTTTTCGCAGCCCGCACCACCTCCCCCACAGCCGACGATATCCGCAGATCCAGCGAAACCCAAACCCGCCGAATCCGCCATTTTCCTGCCCTGCAGAGCCTTCCTATCGATCCCCGCTAATCCCTGCAAATCACAGCTACCGAGCAGCATTCTCATAATCCGCCCACCCGGCAAAATCCCGCCCATCAGCGACCTTCTGACAAGCTCAATGAGAGGGGTTTTGAGCGGTTATTCAGCGTATTTTTGGGGAATTACGACTATTCCAAACTAAATTGAGTTCGTGGATTGTAGAGGGTAAGTGTGTGAATTATTTATGCTGATGGCTCCAAAAAGTGATCCTAACGCGTTGCTGGCCTGCACAATAAGGATAGAGAGGAGCGAGAGAGTAGGCCGCCTTCCACCAACGAGAAAAACAGGGGATTATATGAAAATCACACTCAAGCCAGTATCCGACAAAATCAACGTACTCAAAACCGACGACGTAGAACTTGTATTCTCCTACTCAACCCCCGTAGGCGCATGGGTTAGCGGCCAGGGCTACTTCAAGACAGATGCTTCCTATTCACGCACTACCACTAAACACATCAACGAAATGGGCTACAAGAACGAGGCCGTGAAACCGCAAGCGTTTTTTGACGATCTGGCAAAAAAAATAGGGACAGCATGCCCCGAGGCCTCCAATATTACGAGTGTTAAATTTCCCCACGCCGAGGTTATCTTCTCATACTCCACCCCAGTGTGCGCATGGGTGTATGGACAGGGTAAATTCAGAACTGATGAATTCTTCTCGAATACTACCAGCAAACACATTGGCAAAATGGGGTTCAGGGATGCCACCAAAAAGCCGCAAGCGTTCTTCGACGCGCTGCTTCAAATACTACCACCGGCAGTGGATCAGCAAAAGCTGACAGCCCAGGTCGCCGGCGAGTTCTGGCAGCCCACAATGGCCGATCTGCTGGCCGCCTAGCCTACCCAATCATCTGACCGCCCCGGGCGACATAGGGGCTTCATCAACCGATAACGGGCCAATGAGCCAAAGGAATACGACCATGAATGATATTACCGGCAAACTCCATAACATCCTAAATAACGACGAACTCGAAATCTACAGTAGAAGCTCGCACAACGTGGAAACTGTAAGCCTGGGCAGCAGTCAATGGCTTGAAGTCCACTACTACGAAGACGGCGAGGAAATCGCTGAGGTCTTCTTCTACTGCAATGGGGAAAAGGTCGCACTTGATACCGACGAAATCAGGCAGCTGCAGAGCCTGATTTAACCGCAGGTAACCCCACCGCCCAGAGCAACATAGGGGCCACATCAACCACTCACAGCGACACAGGCCACGAACAGGGGCCGCAAGGATCACACCATGAACTCCAACGACCAAGTAATTACGACCAGCAACGGATACCGCATCGAAATAGCATACGACCAATTCGCAAGCGACCCCCGCGACCCCCGCGAGTTCTGCAACCTGGGGGTAATGGTCTGCTTTCACGGCAGACACGACCTGATCAACGAAGTCCCCAGTATCGACCACCGCGACTTCTCCGGCTGGGCTGCAATGGAAAAGCATATCAAGAAGGCGCATGATACGGCCATTATCCTGCCCATCTACCTTATGGATCACTCAAGCATATCCCTTTCCACAATGCCCTACGGCTGCCCTTGGGATAGCGGCCAAGTGGGGTTCATATTTGTCAGCAAAGAAGCCTTACGGGCAGAGTTCGGGGTTAAAAGACTGAATAAAGAGATAAGGGAAGAAGGGGAAACGGCATTACGGGCCGAGGTCCGCGCCTACAGCGAGTACGTCAAAGGCGAAACTTATTGTGTGTTGGTCCACAACGCCGACGGCGAGAGCGAAGAGTACGCCAGCGGGTTCTATGGCTACAACCACGAGGAAAGCGGCGCGGCAGAGTGCATGCGGCAGTTCATTAAAACATTTGGGGCCGAGGAAGGAATGAAGCTGGCCGCCTAACCGCCACCACCCCATAACGAGAAGATACCGGCCCCGAGCGACATAGGGGCCTTTCTCATATCCGCAGCATGACGCCCACCAACACCACCCACCACCCCGCCGGCCCCTCACATCATCCTACCCTGCACAATCCCGCTCCTCCGGCCAAACTCCCGCCACAGGGCAACCTGGGCCGCCGCAGAGTACATGCATAGCGCCAGCCACAACCCGCAACCTCGCCACAATAACAAGCCAGCAAGCCGACCAGCCCGCCACTAACCAGCACCCCCGCAATCTGCGACGCTCTTGACTCACTCGAGCCTTTCGTTCAAGGGGCCGTCAGGTTCCCTCATCCAATCCGATATCCTTCAGCGAACCACCAACCACCAACCCTCCCCCCATCTGCAGCACTCCCGCAATCCGCGATCGGTTCACCCCACTCTGGTTTGTCTCTTATCTCTACTCGAAGAACGTCGGCCACCAGCAACATCCCGCAATCCGCGACTCTCCCCTATTCCGAGACCGGCGGCCATCAGCGACAGACAACCTCCCCGGCTCCACGATCCCGCCAACCTGGAAGACCTCGCATGCAGTTACGGTTTTGTCCATCCCGAATAAGTCTCCCCCCGCCTCCAGCGAGATCCCGCAATCAGCGACTGACAATCCATACCGAACAATCCTTCCTCGCCCCTCGGCAACATCCAGCCGGACCGGGACGGCTCTCTGAAAGGCTCCTCTCAAAGGCTCCTCACTAAGCCCTCTCTAAAATCCCTCTCTTCAACCTGGTGGTCGACGCTGGCCGGCCAGGCGCAGGATAAGCGAGGTCTTTTGATCCAGATCCTAAGAAATCGTTGCTGGCCCGGACAATAGAAGTAGATCCGAAAGAACAGTTGGAACCGAGGTGGAATATGGAAGACACGAACATCAGGGGACGAAAAGTGGCGTTGCTGGCCTTCGAGCTGGCGAAAGGTGAAGCCTGGTTGGACTGGAAGGAGTACGCGGCGCCGAGCACGACTTTTGACGAAGACTATATTCGGGAGTACATGGTTGACGAAGATTTCATGCAGCGGGCCGAAGAACTGCTGGATAAGTTGCTGGCGTGACATCTCCCGCACCTGGTTGATCTCGCCCCGAACATGAGCTATGATCAGCGCAAGGAGCCAGCATGCCGAAGACGCCAAAAGAGATCATACCCGCACCACCGTCCCTCGCCGGCATCCGCGCTAAGGTTGCGCAGCTGGGATTGGTCCCTGCCGATATCCTTGAGGCTATTGAATGGGCGAGAACCGACACCCTCTCCGAACCATCCCGTTAAACGAAGAAATAGGAAGGCCGAGCGATTAGCGATACCGACGGTTCCCCTCCAGTCCTGCCGTATTGCCGAGCTGCCGGTGGCAGAGAAGGCACAAGGTCTTGACCTTCCGGTAGGATTGGCCTGACCGCAGGGAACGGGCAATAAGCTTCTACAGTCCCCACATATGAGAAGGCCAAAGGTCTCCCCAGGATCACCGAGCTCTCCATTCCTGAGCATAGAGACACCGCCAAGCCCCTCAACCCCCTAACAGCCTCTCTCTTCTCTCTCTCCTGAAGCACCTCGCCACCGGCACCACCCTTGCCTTCAGCAACACCTCCCTTCCTCTCTCAAAGGCCTCTCTCAAAAGCCCTCTTGAAGCGCACGGCCAGGAATCTTGCTCGAAGGGATGCTGTTATACCGAAGCGGGGTGGTCTTGCGATCGGGGTAGTCGGTAAAGCGGCGGCGAAGACGCGGCGATAGAACTACGGGCGAAGCGGGGTCCCAGGGTCGGGCGTTCTTGCTGTAGCCGGAAATGGTTGCGGTCGGGGGGCGACAGCTGCACCGCCAGGTGCGTTTAGCGACCAAGGAAGCGCCCCCGCGATTTTGAACTCTTCGGAATAAGCGGTATCACTGCTACGCAAGTCCAATAATCTCCCAGGCTCGGGTTTACCTCACAACCGCCTTTGACTTCTGCCTAAACGCCGATACATCTGAGGGACGTCATGGGTCTTGCAACCTCGGGTTTTCCCTCTGCTAAATCTACCACGCCAGAGAGCTCTCCCCAGGCTCGGGTTGACAACCTCGGGGGGGACGCATCCTTTTTCGGTTACAGCAACCTGAGTCTGGGTGCGTAGCCGATTGCAACTCGAAAGATCGAGGGGCCGACTTTAAACACTCTCCTGACATGGCGGGTCCACCGGGAAAGTGGCTTTGAGAAAGAGAGCGGGGCGGCAAGGCCGGATCATTGCCAGGCTGTTGTGGGCGTCCAGGATAACTTGAGGTGGTGGTTTTGACTTGGCCTTTGACTTGGTTTTTGACTGGGCCTTGGGAATCCGACCTGGAAGGCAAGATCCCTCAAGCCGGGAAGAAGGTCTTCTCCGTAAGCCGACACGTCGACAAAGCATAGCGGTAGATATCTGGGCGGAGCGGGTCCCGGGTTTGGGTGTATCTTGCTGTAGCCGGAAATGGTTGCGTTGGGGGGGCGTACCCGCTGCACCGCCAGGTGCGTTTAGTGGGAGGTTCTAGCGCCCACCTTTTAGATCTTGATCTTTTTGGCGTGAGCAAGGGCGCTGCTACGCCAGTCCAAATCTTTCACAGGCTCGGGTTTACCAAGACAGGCGGAGCCCGGGGGGGGAGCATCCTTTTTCGGTTACAGTATCCCAAGCCGGGGCGTGAAGCCTGTGCAACTCGTGAGATATCGGGGTCTCGACTTTCAATACTCTCCAGACATGGCGCCGGCAGAAATGAGCGCGCCTGCCACTTGGGACAAGAATCGAACTTGGCGAGCTGATCCACCGAGAGGATATGCGAAGGCTGGGGCCGAGCGTATTGATATCCGGATTCCCAACCATCTTAGAATCCATTCCCGTTAAAGAAGAAATGGGAGAAGCGAGATCAACACCTGCTTATCCTGCCGATACTTCCCTCCCTGCTTATCCTGCTCCTGTTTTGCCGAGACACGAAGTGACGATGGCATACTGCTTCTACAGTCCCCGCCTACCTGCTCCTGTTTTGCCGAAGAACGAAGTGATGACGGCATGCCTCTGACGTTACGATTCTATCCCACGTATGAGAAGGCTAAAGGTCTCCCCAGTAATAAGCGAGATCTCCTTCCTGAGCATCGAGGTAATGCCAAACCCTCCCCCCTGCACCACTCTCGGCCATCAGCAACCAAACCAGCAAAGCACCAGAACCCCTCTCTCAAACCCTCTCTCCAAACCACCCTGCCCTGCACCTCAACGCTGATCCTGCCAAACCTCGCCCAAGCAACATATCAAATCCTGTCTTCACCCTCTCTCCTTATTGCCTGACCATAATTGCCAAGAAGGTCCAGGATAAGCGAGGGTCATTTCATCTCAAGGCCTCTCTCCCAAACTCTCACCTGGTCAATCATGCTACTCGGGAAAGGTCTGCTCAATCTCAAGCTCTCTCTTCAAATCTTAACCCTCTCTCCTGCCAGCTTTCCAAATATGCAAAGGTCTCCCAGGATCAGCAAGAACCATCACCGGTAGCCAGCAAGTTTTCAGAAATAAGCGAGGGGGTAAACTCTCTTCAGGCTCTCTTCAACCTCTCACCTGCCAAGCTTTCCAAATATGCAAAGGTCTCCCAGAATCAGCAAGGGTCATTCCAAACTAAGGCGCTTCTCAAACCTCACTCCTCACCCTGATGATCATTTCAAAAGGAGATCCAGGAATAAGCGAAGACCTCACCCCGGTATCGAAACAGATCCAGAAATAAGCGAGGATTCTAAACCACTCTTCTCTGCTCTTAATATGGGGAGGTAAGGTAGAAAGCGAGATATCTGGTCATGGGAGGGTATTCTTCATTCGTAAGCCGGGGTCATATGAATCACCAGGACGCTATGAATCACCAGGATCAGCACCCTCTTTTCCCGATAGCAATGGATTTGGATTGGTTGGGGGGCAATTAAACGAGACATGTTTTTATCCTCTCTTTCGATCCTTTTTCCTTCCCGCCCCTTCTCTCTTCTCTCCTTTCATCACATATAACTTAATATTCTATTTATAGCGACAAGATGAACTAGCCCCTGAGACGCAGACGCAGACGCATTCCGAGGAGGAATTAGACGCATTTGGGGCTGAGACGGCCGATTCTTAGCCTAAAGGTCTTGACGCGGTTCTTATAGCGACAAGATGGAATCCGGAGAGAATGAAGCCTCTGATAAGGCCACTTGGCCGGGCTCTGGCAGGGCACGAGGAGAGATGTCTACGGGGTGAGTCAGAGAGGTCTTGAGAGGGTCATTCTGTCGCAGGGGAATAGGATCCTAGATGGGGCGGAATGGGGGAGATGTGATCGAATGTGAAGGAATGTGTAATTAGAACGCATTTGGACGCATTGGGCCACACTTCAGCTTATTGGCGGCTTTCAGGATGGGGGCCTGGCTGTGGCGAGGATCTGGCTGGAGGGTAGGTTCGGGGAGAGTAAAGAGAGAGGGCTGCCCTCCGGGTGCGGCGGCTGTACGACCGAATCTTGCCGGGGACTTTGAGGGGCTTGCCGAATCTTGCCATTAGGTGCGGCGGCGGGGACGGTGAGATTGCTGGAAGTTTGGATGGGAATCTCAAACCTTTTTACAGGCCCATGAAGATCAAAAGGTTGGACATTCGAGATGGGAATCGATCAGGTTGCCGGCGAAATCTCTGGAAGTTTGCTAGGAATCTGTTGGGATTTTGGGGCGATCTGCCGGGAGTTTTGCAGACGATCTTGCTGGAAAAGAGAAGGATTGCTCGGGAGAACTTCTGATCGGCGGATGTGCTGCTCGGAGTGAAGAAGGAGGATGGTGATTAAAAGGCAGCAGCTATCTCGGCACATCCCTAAGGTATATTCGCCTGCCACAGCCACCCGCTACAGGTCAAATTTGGGAGCCATACCGACATGAAACAGGGGCTGGGGCGGCAAATGGTGCTATCTCTTTTTGTACGGATAATCTCGCAGATCGATCAGATTTAAGACGGGGATCACGACATTTAGACCGAAATTGCTTTTGAGAATTGCCTTGGTTTTCCGCATCGAGCCCAACACCTGGATCAGCGCGGATACCTGCTTGTGGCTGAGCTTTCCGATGATCGCTTGCATTGCCGCGGTGTCTGTAACCGGCCCGATCGTCTTGGAATGACCGATGCCGCAGCCGATCTGTTTTTCACTGGCCAACTTCTTCGGGATCATTTCCTTCGGCAAAACGGCGGTGATCTCCTCCACGAACCTCTGGATCGATCTGACCGACATTCCGTAGGATTCGGCGAGGTCATAGCAGTCAACCACCCTGCCGGCGAGCATTTCATCACGCACGAGCTGGCGGATCGCTATGGATTTTTCAGTCGGTTTCCCAGCCATTAGATCACTCCTTCAGGGACGATTCGCTCGAACAGGCGCAGTCCGTTTTCACGATCCACAGTCGGCTCCCAACTCGGCTTCGGGACATCAACGCCCAATTCAAAGGCGTCCGGATCGTACAACGCGGTGATGTGACCGTTGTGGGTGTTATAGGGAGTCCGAACTTGCATCTGGAAATCTCGCATCTGCATGATGTCGGTTGCCGTGACGTTGCGCGCGGAGGTTTCCGACATATTCATGTCCCCCACCTTCGTCATGGTCTTCATGTCGGCTTCCCCGAACATTTTTGAGAACTCCTCGGCCGATGCATGGTCGTTGCCGGTGGACATGCAGATCACGTTTCTGAGGTTGGTCTGCAGCTCCTTCCTGTAATCCAGCGAGGTCTCCTGGTCGATCTGGGAGATGGACTGAAGACCCATGAAGACCCAGAACCCAGCGGACCTACCTTGCGCGAGGGCATCGGAAAAGCTTTCAAAGATGGCGTGGCGGGCTTCGTCGATCAGGATCAGGCAAGGGCGCTTCTTGGAGGTCGAAGACTGGATCTGGCCAGCGAGAGTGAGTACGTCGGACAACTGGAGCTTTGCCAGGGCGCGGGCATCCGAGAGAAGCGACATGGACGGCAGGATGTTCCAGACGATCTTGTTGGTGCCGTAGGCTTCGACGGCCGTGATGTCCGGAGTGTAGCTGTTCATGATCTTGGCGAAAGCTCCGGTGCCGAAGCGGCTGTAAAACATCTGCGTGCCTTTTACCGATTTTTCATATTCGTCCGGCTTACTCTGCCATCCCGCCAGCACATGTTGCCAGTAGAGCCGCGCATCGACATCCGAAGTTTCGTTGATAAGCAGCTGCATAGCGTCCTGCCGAAGTAGCGCAATGTATTTGTCACGGGCACTGAATGCCTTGCCGGTTCCTATCATCGCAGCATTCATGTTCTTCACCAAATCCTCGGTCACCTTAGCCCAGTATTCGACGGAACCGGAGGCCTTACCGGCGGCGGCGCGCAGTTCTGCATTCGACAGGGCCGCTCCTGACTTGATACTGACGCTGGGATTGTACGAGCAGCTGCCCAATTCCCCGGTCCACCCAGAGGTCGTTAAGGCGGCTGAAGGGTTGAACAACTGAAAATCCTTCTGACGGCCACACAGGCAAGCGGTTGTCCAGGCGGCTTTCAGAAGGCCTTCGTCCCCCTTAAAATCGTAGCAGAAGATGGGCCAGCCGTTACGGATAAACTGGCAGACTACGTTGGTGAGGAGCACCGTTTTACCGACACCGGTGGCGCCAAGGAGGAGAGTGTGGGTGCTGAGATCCTTCTCGTCCAGGTAGATCAAGCGGCGGCTTTTGCCTTTGCCTTCCACCCCGATAAACACTTCTTTTCCCCGAACCTTTTTGCCGGCCGCGTCAAAAACGTCACGGTCTCGGAAGGGATTGGTCTTGAGGGATTCACTTATGGGTCTCTGCATTTATATGCCTCCGTAGTTGCGCGATCAGATAGATAGGTTCTGAATACATAGACAGCATGATGGCGGGAAATCCGGCAGGAAAAAGAAAAGACCCCAAAGCGCGAGGCTGAGAGGTCTAAAGTGGGTTGTTAGGGTGTGGCGGGTGGGCGAGGTTGAGCCTATTTGAGGTTCTTCCCCATTTCATCAACGCGGCCTTTGAAGTTCTGCCAAAAACCCGTATCGTTCCGGTGCTCGGGAGGGACTGCGTTTTCCTGGGCGTGGCGATCTTCCTGGCATATGTCTGGGTGCTGGAAGCAGGTGAACTGCCACAGAGGACCGATTCTTGCGGCGTACTGAGCGGTAGACACAGCCATCGAATCGTCTCTGTCTCTGGCGGCTTGCTGTCTGGTTACGCCACCGGCGCAGGCGGTAAGGGTCAGGGCGGCCAACAGCAGGATTATGGTTTTCCTCATCTTGGTCTCCTCTGATTCTCGTTCTAGGCAGGGTTGGAATCCGGTTCAAATCTTAAGATCTCCCTTGAAAAGAAGAATCTGGGTGAACCGGTCTCAGTAATGGCGGCCTTGGCTGCCGGTGGCTAAATAGTGACTTCCTGGATTTCGATTGACCTTGCATGGCGCAGGTACACCGCACCCCTCCCTGGTTCCAGCGTATCCATTCCAGCCATCTCATCGCCGCAGCTACTCCGGATGAACTCGGCGGTTTCCATGTCAACGCTGGTTGAAACGACTCCGGAACATTCGTCGAAGATTTGGCGGATGCCGTGGTTGCCGTATTTCGCAGCGAGGAGATCTGCAGAGGGCACTGAGAGCCATACCGAGAAATCATGCGCGGTAGACAGCGAGAGTGCGGCCAGAAGCATGGTCAAGCGCGGGATCTGGTGGAGGCCTTCGATAAAGATGTAGATGTGCTTTCCCTCCGCCCGCTGAGCCAGGCAGTGAAGCAGCATGTCGCAGAAGAGGGCTGCCGGTTTGCTGCCGGTTGCGTAATCGCCCAGGATGAACAGGCCACCCCCCTCCTTGCCGGCAACCCATTCCTTACAGGAGAAGCCGCTGCCCATGTTGTCAAGAGGTTGAAAAGAGTCTGCCTGGTGTCTGATGTTTGCGGCCAGCTTCGTGGATTCCTGGCCAATACCAACCGGGATGCTGCCGACTGCTTCGCGGAGGGACACGTTGCTCAGATCGGAATTAGCGAGGAGATCGCCGATCCGAAGGGAAACCTCATGGCTGTAATGCTCGGAAGCTAGGAGCCGGAGCGCCGGATTATCTGCGATGACGGCCTGCTCAAGCACCCGGATGTCGGCGGCGGTCTCGATATCGTCCAGGACTTGCCACTGGATCGAATCGCAGATGGCGGGATCGAAGAAGAGATCCCGGGTGGAATCGTAGAGGCCGGTAGTAAGGACTTGGGGGAGTTGGCCGAAGAAAACCACCTTCTCGCCCTGGTCGAGCAACTGCGCCGCCGATTGCTTCATGATTTCCGTGGATCCGGATCTCTTCTTGCCGAATACGAGGAAGTTGTATTTTTTGGCGGCGCCGGTCAGGGTGAGGCCGGAGGATTTGATTTCGCGGTTCGGGAGAAGTCTGAGGTTATTTCGCATATTCATATCCTTTAGTAGAAGTCATCAATCAGAGATTCCGGAGCGGCATGGACAGCCTCGGCCTGCGCGGCTACCGGTTCAACCTTCAGCTCGTCGGCAACCTCAATCTCTTCCTGCGGAGCCATCTCGAGCTCTTGTGCTGCCGAAAGGATAGGGGCCGGGATGACCGGGGCTGCCATTACGATCGCCGCGGGAGATGCCGGAGCTGCCGAGAACATCGGAGTCTGCCCGTCTGTCATGGCCTGGTGGTACATGGCAAGTGCCTGGTGAACGGCAAACCCGCGCTGGCGCTCATTCATGGCGTAGTACCAGTCGTGTTCAGGTGTGCCGACCACCAGAGATGTCGTGAGCCGCGTCGTTTTCATGGTTAAACCGCCTGCTGTTCAGCTCTCTTCGCAGCATCTTCGAGCCGCATGAAACCCCTCACGTTACTGAATTCGGGTTGATTGGGCATGATGTGGACCATTTTGCGGTAACGCTCGGGGATCGAGGCCGGGGTGATGTAGTATGCCCCTCCGCCGCCGATCACGAGTTTCTGGACCTTGCGAAATTTGTCAGCCTTCTTATCGAAAAGTTCGAGAAAAATCTGCGCCAGATATTCAGATACGGCTTTGTCGCAGAGATCGCTGATGTCATGACGCTCGCCGCAATCATCCAGGTAGCGGTCACGAAAGATCCTATTCACCTCGATCAGCGGAAGGGAGAGGCTGAACTGACGCTGAAGATCGCCGGCAAGGCGCTCGATGACACGGGAGAGGCCGTAGTGGTCAAGCTGCTCGCTTTCGGCGTGGCGGGGTTTGAGGTCCTGGTAGCCGACCAAAAGCACGGTATTAAATCCAAAATCTAGGACAAAACCCGACTCGGTCCTGTCTGTAGGCTTTGCCTCATGGAGATATTCGAGAAAGACGCCGACACCCTGCGGAAGCGCCTCCACCTCGAATCTGTGCTCGCGGCCGTCAACGATGAATCGGCTGAGACGTTCGATCAGTTTGGCGCGGCTACCGTTTTTGCAATTCTCGAAGGGAATCCCGATCTTGAGATGGGTGAAGTGAACCGGAGGAACACCCGGATGATCAACCGCCTGCTTCTTCCGGTGGGTCCGGAGAGCATGGGCAACCAGGACGGGAGCGTATTCGACCAGGAAATCGAAATCCCGCTTATAGAGGATTTCACCAGAGACCGTCGGCTCGGCGATCACGAGGTTTTTCCCTTCAAAGTCGTACACCGTGATCTTGTCATCTTTCAACGCCTGGACGTTGGAGACAATCTTAATCGCGTTGGCGAAGCTGAACTCCGAGAGAGTGGATTTTACTTTTAAGGCGCTGTAGGCCAAGTCGATGATGAGAGAGCTCATGATGGTTCCTCGCTGTAGGTGATGTTGGGCTGGCTGGCAGCTCTTGATTCTATATACGGAGGGGTTGCTGGAAATCCGGCAGGTTTTTAGTGAAAAAAAAGACCGCACCTGGTAAGGGCTAGCCGGTTCACAAAGGTGTTGAAAATCAAAAAAGCTAGTGTAGAATACTCCTTAGCGGTTTCGCTAGGGAGTATTTTTTATGGAACAGGTAACATCCATCCCACGTATCCCCTCAATCGTTAACG
>Ga0209123_1000904_pt1 | contig 33557 bp, 28 predicted proteins | sample BarGraIncu00431A_FD_184500 | JGI IMG/M metagenome (GOLD analysis project Ga0209123, IMG submission 184500) | Arctic peat soil microbial communities from Barrow, Alaska, USA - Barrow Graham LP Incubations 004-31A (SPAdes) (version 2) | ecosystem: Environmental > Terrestrial > Soil > Wetlands >... | reverse complement strand
CCCTCCTCCCGGTGAGCCCCCCCTGCGTCACTTCGTTCCGCTTCCCCCCTATTTCATAGGGGGGATAACACCAGTCCCGTGCCGCAGGGGAAGGTGTCACCTCCCCGCCTGCACCAGCCCGAAGCGCTCCTGGACTTCGGCGGGTGCCTCCTCGAACCCCTTGAATTCCATGGTGTAACTGCCCCGTCCCTTGGTGACGGAGCGCAGTTCGGTCATGTAGCCGAACATCTCGGCCAGCGGCACGGTAGCCCGCACCACCTGGAGCTCCCCGCGCTCCTCGAGCCCTTCCACTCGGCCACGCTTTTGCTGCAGGGAGCCGAGTACCTTCCCAAGGTTGACGGTGGGGAGTTCCAGTTCCAGTGACATGATCGGCTCCAGTAGGAAAGGCCCCCCTTCCCGGGCCGCCAGAATAATCCCACGCTGGGCCACCGCCCAGAGTGCCGACTCGGTCGGCACCCCCATCTCCACCGGGATCTCCAGCACCTCAACCTTCAGGTCGGTGAGGGGGTAGCCGGTCCGGCAACCGGCAAGGCATCCCTCTCGCAGGCTTTTCTGCACCACGGCCATCAGTTCCGTAGTGAGCGGCAGCACCGGCACGGGTAGTTGGAAGCGCACCCCTTTACCCCGGGGAGTCGGAGTCAGACGCAGCACCACCTCCGCCATTTCAGGCCGCCGCTCTCCCCCTACGCTCTGAAACACCTCCCGCCGCACCACCTGGCGCCGCAGGGCCTCCCGGTAGACTACGCGCGGACGCCCCGTTTTCACCTGCACCCCGTTCTCGCGGCGCAACCGATCGATGACGATCTCCAGATGCAGTTCCCCCATACCGGTGAGGATGGTCTGGCCGGTCTCCTTGTCCTCATGCACCCGGAAAGTCGGGTCCTCCCACTGGAACTTTTCCAGGGAGGAGAGCAGGTGTTCGCGGTCCGCCACGCCTTTGGCCTCCACCGCCAGCGAGACCACCGGTTCGGGGACGTCGAGCCCCTCAAGAATCAGCGGATGCGAGGGATCGCAAAGGGTGTCGCCGGTCAGGGTCGTCTGGCAGCCGGAAACGGCGACGATATCGCCGGCCAGCGCCTCCCCGACCTCCTCGCGCCGGTGGGCGTGAACGTGAAACAGGTGCTTGATGCGCTCCGTCGAGTGCCGGGTGCTGTTCAGCAAAGCCGCCCCGGGGCGCAGGGTACCGCTGTAGATGCGCAGATAGGTAAGCCGTCTCCCCTCCTCCGCCATCACCTTGAAGGCCAGGGCGCGTAGCGGCGCTGCCGGGTCGCAGATCAATGCCTCGCTCGCGCCGCTTGCCGGATCGTGGCCGACCAGCGCGCAGAGGTCCAAAGGGGAAGGGAGGTACTCGCAGATCGCGTCCATCAGCGGTTGGACTCCCTTGTTGCGCAGCGCCGAACCGAGCAGAACCGGGAAAATCTGACAGGCCAGGGTCCCCAGGCGCAGCGCCGCCCGCAGCCTTTCCGCAGTAATGCTCCTCCCCTCCAGGAAGTCGGCCATGACCTCGTCGTCGAAATCGGCAGCCGCCTCGGTCAGCGTCAGGCGCGCCTCCCGCGCCCGCTCCAGGCAATCGGCCGGTATCGGACCGCGCTGTACCGTTTTTCCCTGGTCACCCTCCTGAAAATAGAGCGCCTCCTCGTTCAGCAGATCGATCACCCCGGCAAAGCTGCCCTCTTCCCCTATCGGCAGCTGCAGCAGCACCGGGCGCGCCCTGAGCCGCTCCGTCACCTGGCGCAGGGCCTGAAGATAGTCGGCGCCGACCCGGTCGATCTTATTAATGAAGCAGATGCGGGGCACGCGGTAGCGGTTCGCCTGGCGCCAGACCAATTCGCTTTGCGGCTGCACCCCTTCCACCGCGCTAAAGATCGCCACGGCCCCGTCCAGCACCCGCATGCTCCGTTCCACTTCGATGGTGAAGTCGATGTGACCGGGTGTGTCGATCAGGTTGAGGCGGCAGGCTCCCCAGTGACAGGTGGTCGTGGTGGCGGTGATGGTGATGCCGCGCTCCTGCTCCTGGGGCATCCAGTCCATGACCGCCTGGCCGTTATGCACCTCCCCCATTTTGTGGGTTTCCCCGCTGTAGAAAAGGATACGCTCGGACACCGTGGTCTTTCCCGCGTCAATGTGGGAGACGATGCCGAAGTTGCGGATGATGCGGATGTCGTCAAGAGGAAGAATCGTCGTTCTCCTTCTGGAGCGCCCCGTTATGTGCAGCGGAGGAATCGGGGGCTACCATAGATGCGGTTAGACTGGTATTCGAGCGACTTTCAAAAAACGAAGGAAAGAGCTCTGGCGGTTAGTTTCGAGCCGCTACTGAGCCAGTGCCGCAGTTTCCGCGGCGCAATCGCGCTGAGGCTTCACCCCGCGCCGGTAGAGGACCGCGTATTCGGCTTTGGCGGCATCCAGGTCGGCCCGGAAAACGGGATCAGCATGGAGGCGGGCCACCGTAGCTGCCCCCATCACCCGTCCGGCCACCACGTCGCTATACCAATGTGCATTGCATACCAGGCGACTTTCTCCAAACGCCAAGCCGCGAGCGAGAACGGCATCGGTTCTCTCCGGGGCAATCTCGCTCAAGATCAGTGCCAAGGCCCATCCCGCGGCACTATGCCCGGAAGGATAGGATCCGCTGTTTATCATGTATTTTTCGAGGTCCGGGGTACAGGTAGATTGATTATTAATCAGGAACGGACGTTTGCGTTGATAGTTTTTTTTGGCCTTGTCGGTGGAACCGCCGGCGTCGGCCACGGTTTTGCTGAGCAGAAGATAAAGGTGCGGCGTATCCTTTTCGGTTATGGGAGCGCCCAGTGCGCAGGAGAAGATGCCGGCCGCCTCGGGAAACTGGGTATTGGCATCCTCTGCCGCCAGATGCCGGCGCGGGGAACCCTGCAAGGCGAGCATTTTTTTGCTAACTTCCTCATCGAGCGACTGGGCAATCGAGCCTGCGCTGGGAGGCGGGGGAAGCAACAGCAAACTGTTCGGGAGAGTTAGAGGTGCTAGATAGCCAGCGAGAGAGTCCGGGAGCGTCTTAGCTTGGTCTAGAGTGCTGATTCTCGTGCAACCGGAGTTTAGAGCAAGGTTGAACAGCACAACAAGAAAGAGCAAGCGGTATTTCATGTAATCCCCCCATGAGCGACTCCACGACTGAACGCCTTATTCCGGTAAAACCAGCCCGAACCCCGCCAGTTCCTTCTGTGTGGCAGCATATTCGGTGTGAATTATACCCCTTATTCCGAGACCTTGCGCAACCTCAACAAACATGGGACGGTCCTCGATGTACACCACCTGCTCCGGCTGCACCTGGGCGATGTCAAGGGCGATGCGAAAAAGGTCCGCGTCCGGTTTGCGGAAATGGACGAAACAGGAGGAAACAAAGAAATCGATGAATGTTTCCAGTTTAAATGCCCCAATCCGGTGCACGTTCAGCTCGCGTCCCTCGTTATTGACTGCGGCAACCTTCAGCCGGTAATGCGCCTTGAGGCGGCAGACCAGTTCGATCATCTCCGGGTCCGGGACGGACTGGGCGAACATGAAGGCCTGGAACTGTTCCGGCGTAAAGGAACGTTCCCGGTAGAAGACCACCCGCCCCAGATATTCCTCGAGAGTGATCTTCCCCTCTTCGTAGGTGTCAAAGGTGAGGTGATGCCGTTCGTCCATCTCCGCGAAATTAAGGGCAAACGCCTCAGCCGCCAGCTGCCTTATTTTCCTGTCCCAGCCGTTGGAGAGAAGTACTCCCCCGATGTCGAGAAAGAGCGTGGTAATCGGTGTCATGAGTTAGGTCTCCTTGGGCCGTGATAGCTCAACCTTCGAAGTAGTAATGTCCAGAGCCAAAACCAGTGCGGAAAGACACGTCGGACTCGTTTGGGAGGCTACACTTTAGCTACGCCGCACCGGGCTTCGGCCAGCCACTTTAATTAGAAACTATACATCCCGCCGAGGACTAAGTCAACGCCTCAAGAACTCGCACTAAAACCTACTTGCTGGCAGCAATCGAGGCGCGCTCCTCGCTCCGAGGGTGGCGTTACGTGAGGTTCAAGCGAAAACCTGTCATCGTGCCACGAGCAGCACGCACCAGAGTCAGTGACCAATACTACACTCAAATCGGCAAAGAAAACCTTACAGAAATATAACAGACATGGCGCAATTTTCCTCTCAAGTTTTCTGAAATAAAACCGAAAGCCAAAGGAGCAGACATTCGACAAGGCCACCAACCAGCTAAAACCCTTTAAATATTGAGATTGCGCATTGAATGCCAGTTGCTTTTAAGGCCCTTTGACTGTTGCTTTGTCAGGAGAAACAGTCTGCTCGTCCAAAGTCATCCATGCAACAAACAATTATTGTTGCTGTGCCATGGCCTTCTGGTCTTGGCGATGCTCATAGGAGTTATTCATGGTCGAGGTTCAAATGAAAACGGTACCGCAATTTATCGGCAAACTTGACGAGGAAAAAAATTGCAAGAGCGAGCTGCCCCGACTCTTTACCACCTTGCTTATTATCGGATTATTTCTGGCACTAGGTGCTACGTCCTGGCTGGTACTTTATGTTTCCAACGTAAACGTCGGCGACTAAAGCGCGCGGCAATGGCGTCGCTAGAGTTTTGGGAGAGGGAAATGCCAGGACGCGCAGGTAACTCGTTATGGCACGAAGCGGCCGCAAAAAACCGAGCAGCGAAACGACGCCGAGTACGCTCAAGGCCGCGAGGAGTTCCGGGGAGTACAGGATGGACATGCTGATGGGACCTCTCAGCCTGCTGGCCGTAAGGGTATAGATGGTGACCAGCGGAAGCGTCCCGCACAGCGTGCTCGCCAGAAAGGTGGACAAAGGTACCCGTATTACCCCGCAGAACACGTTGACGAGGGGGCTTGGAAACCAGGGGGAGCAGCGCAGCAGCACCATCATGAAGCCTGTGCAATGCCGGTGGCGTCGAGGTGGTTTTTCTGAAGAAATGAAACGCGGCCGCCGACCCCAAAACGGTCGCCGTGACAGCAGCAGCGCCCAAATCTCCCGGCCGCAGGTCTGAAAGCAGATTATCCCCGCCACAGCAACAGCCAATATCCCAGCAGTATTAATTCATACGCTTTGTTTTTCATTTCATTTACCGCTCTTTTTGCTTAATCCAGTTCGGAATAATTGCGCTCGTCAACTCAGCCAATCCTATCCCGAAACCGCTGACGCGAGGGAAGCCTTAACGTGCCGCAAGCTTTTGGTAGGCCTCCACGCGCGCGGATCGGTTCTCGCTGCGAGTCGCTCTCCCGAGCGCCCCGCAAAGCACCAACCTTAGGTAACCGGGCGGGGATGATTGACGCTGATAAGAACCAGGAGTAGAGTCCAACGGTGTCCGGCAATGATGCCAGGGAGACGCCCCCGAGGAAATCAGTTACCAAGAAGTCCTTGCGCATAAGGAGTTTCGCTCTTGAACTTTGGCCCCGCGCGCCCCCCGCATGGGCAAAACCCGACTCCGACGCTCCGGCCGAAGTCTCGAGAAAACCCTTTAGGTGCCCGCCACAGCACCGATAAGATAGGGTGAGGGATAAACCTTATGCCCTGCCCCACCGCAGTATCAATTTTAAAGATCTAGGAGGACTAGACCATGCGTAAACACATCATTAGCTTATCGGTTCTTGGCATCTGCCTATTGGGTGCGTCGTTTTCCGGCAACTGTCTTGCCGCAGACCCGATCCGCATCAACGGCTCCGGAAGCGCCCTCGACATGATGAAACCTTTGGTGAAGGCTTATCTGAAGGCGAATCCGGACGCCGGCATGGCCATGGAAAAGCCGCTGGGTAGCTCGGGGGCGCTCAAGGCACTGCTGGCCGGCGCTCTGGATATCGTGGTGAGCAGCAAGCTCCTAAAACCGGAAGAAATAGCCAAGGGCGCCCAGTTGAAGGGGTACGGCCGGACTCCTTTTGCCATAGTCACGGAAAAAAGCGTCCCCATGAAGGACATAACTACCAAGGAACTGGAAGGTATCTACGCCGGAACGACCGCCAAATGGCACAATGGCGAGAATATCAGGCTGGTGCTGCGCCCCAGAGAGGATATCGACACCCAGATACTGCGGGGCCTCTCCCCCGGCATGGATAGCGCCATAGCCGCTTCCCAGGCGCGGCCCGGCATGATCATCGCCGTCACCGACCCGGAGGCTTATGGCACCGTGGCCAAAACCCCGGGCGGTCTGGGCGCCACCGGCCTTACCAGCGTCATCACGGAAAAGCTCCCGCTCAACGTGCTCTCCCTAAACGGCGTTAAGCCGACTCCGAAGAACCTGGCCAACGGGACCTACCCCCTTTCCAAGGAGATCGGCTTCGTGACGACCGCGAAGACCACCCCGGCGGCGCTCAAATTTCTGAACTTTGTCTATTCACCTCAGGGCCGCAGCATCGCAGGAAAGGCCGGAGTGCTGGTCACCGCGCCAGGCAACCCTGGTAAATAAGTGAACCTGGTCAACCGTTCCATAGAGCGCTTTACCCTCAGGGTGGCCCTGGGCATTTCCCTGCTGATAACCGTCGTGGTTCCAGTCGGCTATTTGCTCATATCCTACCAGTACCTGCGAGGCGTACTTGACGCGCAGTCGATGCTGAGCGCCGAAGCGGTCTCGGGTCTCGTCAACTCGAATCCCGTCATGTGGCGCTTTGAGGAGGTTCGACTTACCGAGCTTTTGGAGCGTGCGGCCAGTGACGGCGTCGCCGAATCAAGACGGGTGCTGGATGCCAAGTCCGAGGTCATCGCCAAGAACAATGTGGCTATTCCCGCCCCGCGCATCACGCGCATCCGAGACATTTACGACGACGGCACAGTCGTCGCCCGCATCGAAGTTACCCGCTCCATGCGGCACATGCTCCCCATTGCAGCACTTTTGGCCGCGTTCTCCCTGGCCATTGCCGCCGGCGTTTTTTTTCTGATACGAAACCTCCATGCCCAGACCATTAAAAAGGCCTACCTTGCCCTGGAGGAGAACGAAAAGAAATACCGCTCGCTCTACGAAACGATGAAGGAAGGAATGGCCCTGCACCGGGTCAGCCTCGGCAGCAACGGCCTGCTGGAATCGCTCCACCTCGTGGACGCGAACCCCGCCTGCGCCACCATCTTCGGCAGGGAGCTAGCCTCCCTGCTCGGCAGTGACAGCCTGACCCTTTTTGGCGACACCTTCAGGGCACACCTTGCCGAACTGCTGCAGGTACTGGGGTCCCACAACTCCTTCGGGCTGGAACTGACCCTGCCGGGAACGGACAGGTATTTTACCCTGCGCGCTTTTTCCCCCGCCCCCGACCAAATCGCCACACTTATCGAGGACATCACTGAGCGCCGGGAGTTTGAAAACGACCTGCGGCACCAATTGCACTTTACCGAATCGCTCCTCGACGCCATTTCCAATCCGGTTTTCTTCAAGGACAAGGAGGGACGCTACCTTGGCTGCAACAAGGCCTATGAGGAGTTCCGTGGCATAACGAAGCAGACTTTGTGCGGGAAAAACGTTTTCGACCTCTGCCTGCCGGAAGACGCCGAGCGGCATCACGCCATAGACCTGGAGCTGCTGAGAAACTGCGCCGTCCATGAGTACGAAAGCTCGCATCTGTTAAGAAACGGCCTGCGCCAGGATGTTGTCTACCATAAGGCCTGTTTCCGGGACATTTACGGAGAAACAGCCGGCCTGATTGGCATCATTCAGGACATCACCACGCTGAAAATTGCGGAAAAGACCATCAGGGACCATAACCAGGAACTGGAACGGCAGGTCCACCTGCGCACGGTCGAGCTTACCCAAAGTAACGCTTCCCTGCAGCAGGCCAAGGAGGAAGCCGAAAAAGCCAACCAGGCCAAATCCCAGTTCCTGGCCAACATGAGCCATGAAATCCGGACTCCCATGAACGGGGTGCTCGGCATGACGGAACTTCTGCTCAAGTCGGACCTCACTGTGGGGCAGCGACGACAGCTGCAGACGGTTAGGTCATCGGGCGAAGGGTTACTGGCGATCATCAACGACATCCTGGATTACTCCAAAATCGAGGCCGGCCGGTTCGAGCTCGATTGCTACCTCTTCGACCTCTGCGAAGCCATTGCTGCGACTGTGGAGATGTTTGCCGATCAGGCCGAGCGTAAGGGGCTGGAGCTCAACTACCTGGTGCATCAGGATATTCCGAGAGAAGCCGAGGGGGACGCCGTCAGGCTGCAACAGATCCTCATCAATATCCTGGGAAACGCCATCAAGTTCACCGAGCAGGGCGAGGTCATCCTGCGGGTGACGCAGCTTGCCGACAGCGCCGACACGTTGCGGCTCGGGTTTTCCGTCAGCGACACCGGCATCGGCATCAGTTCCGAAGCCCAAGGGCAAATCTTTTCCCGGTTCTCGCAGGCCGACGGCTCGGTGACCCGGCGCTTCGGCGGAACCGGTCTCGGACTCACCATTGCGCAGCAGCTCTGCCAGCTGCAAGGCGGGGAAATCAGTGTCAAGAGTGTCCCGAATCAGGGGAGCACCTTCAGCTTCGAGGTGCGGTTGCGGCGCGCTCCGGTCGTTCAGGGCGAAGCCGCACGCCCCGACTCGCTCGAAGGGGTACGGATTTTGATCGTGGATGACAACCGGACCAGCCAGGAGATTCTTAGGACAACCGTCAGTGCCTGGGGAATGCGGGGGGAAAGCGCCTCCAGCGGCAGGGAAGCGGTCAACCTGGTTCGTGCGGCGCAGGGGGACCCGTACCATTTCGCCATTATAGACATGCGCATGCCGGAAATGGACGGTTGGGCGACCGCGCACGCGATCAGGGAGGCCACCCGCGGGAGCGGTCCTCAGCTACTGATGATTACCGCACTCGGTGGATTTATCGACGACTCAACCACTCGCGACGCGGGTATCGAGGTCTGCCTGAACAAGCCGCTGCGTCAGTCGTTCCTGCTCAACAGCCTGCTGGCCCTTCAAGGGAAATCGTTAGGGGGAGAGGCGGCGGCTCGCGAAGGCGAGCCCGGCAAGCATCAGTTCCAGGCAGACATCCTGCTGGTGGAAGACGCGCCGGTCAACCTTGAGGTGGGGATAGGCATGCTCGAAGCACTGGGCTGCCGGGTCGATATCGCGGAAAACGGTGTGGAAGCCCTGGAAGCCATCGGGAAAAAAGTCTACGACCTGGTGCTGATGGATTGCCAGATGCCGGTGATGGATGGATACGAGGCCACCCGTAAAATCCGGCAGGGTGAGAAACAGCTCGCCGGCGCCGCGGGCGAAGACCAGATTCAGCAACACCTCACCATAATAGCCCTTACAGCCCACGCGATGCAGGGCGACCGCCAGGTCTGCCTGGATGCTGGCATGGACGACTACCTCTCTAAGCCTATTAATCTTGCTAGTTTGGGAGAAATTCTGTCACGTTGGCTCGTTTCTGACAGTTCAAACGGCAGCCCGGCTGACAAAATCCTCAGTCCGGCCGCAGCCGCAGACGCCCCAGCCGCAGCATCAGGAGCCTCAGGAGCCGCTGCAGCACCATCAGCCACGCCAGCTACAGCAGCCGCCTCAGCCGCTGCACCGGCATCCGCGACCGGTCCTGCCACGCCGCTCCTGCCGTCAGCCGGCTCCGGAAAGGGAAAGATCGATACGAGCGTTCTCGACGGGATACGTGCGTTGCAAAGCCCGGGTAAACCGGATCTTTTGAAGAGGGTGATTGAGCAGTATTTCGCCGAGGGCGTCCGCCAGATTGATGCTATGCGTAACGGATTTGCCGCCGGAGATGCAGCCGTCATACGGGCGGCTTCCCATCGCCTCAAGTCAAGTAGCGGCTATTTAGGAGCCCGAGTCCTGTCAGAGCACTGCGCAGAACTGGAGAATATTTGCCGGGATGGGGAACTGCCAGCCGATCTGGCCTGTATCTCCAGAATTCAGGAAGAATATCGGGAATCCAGCGAAGAACTTGTCGTTTTTACTTTGCCACCCAACGGGCCCAGCTGACGGAGAATCCGGCTCTTGGGAATCCAGGGCAATCATTCCGACCACAGTAACGGGAGCGCCGCAGCGAGTACCCAGTCCAGCTTCAAATGTCGCACCGGAGTCACCCTGGCGGTGCCCATCAAACAAGGCAACTCATTGCCAGGTAGCGGGCGCGTTGCAGGTGGCACCATTGTGGGCGAATGATAATTCGCCCCTACACTCTTAACAGCTCCGTAGGGGCGAATCATCATTCGCCCTATCACTCTTGCAGGCTATGCGACATATCAAGCTGGACTGGGTACTGGTGGCGCTCCAGCCGGCTTATGCCGCTACTGCCAACAGTGCCAAATCGAGCTCGGAACTGCTAAAGATCCTGTCAATATTGAGGATCATCATGAACGCCTCACTTCGGCGACGTCCAGCGCGAATATTTCCTCACCGAGTTTGAAGGTGAGGTACTGGGTGCTTACTTCCGTTTCGATGCTTGTTTCCGCTGCGCTCATAGCTATTCCTTTCGGTCGGCCTGCTATCCCGGGTAAAATGGGGGCGGGCTAACGGCAGAGGCCTTCTGAAGAGCCCCCTGCTGCTGCCCGACCCTTTATTAAGTCCGTCAGAATTTCTCGTATGCTGCGTCATGCTCGTCAGTCATGGAAAGACAGGCGCCTCTCATGGTGCTGCTCGCCTTTCGGGTGAGCTGCGATGCAAGGGCTACCGGTCTGGCCTGGTGTTTCACTTCTACTTTCTGCCGGCTAACCGCCATTCTTGCCAAACCGCTTTCCTTTACCTTGAAAAAAGAGATGGTCGATTGCAGCTGCTCTGCCTGGCTGGAGAGCTGCTCCGCCGTGGAAGACATTTCCTCAGCGGCCCCGGCGTTTTGCTGGATCACCTGGTCGAGTTGCTGGATTGCCTTGTTGATCTGGCTCGCGCCGGCATCCTGCTCCCTGGAGGACGTACTGATCTCCTGCACCAATTCGGCAGTCTTCTGAATGTCTGGCACGAGCTGGTTCAGCATCTGCCCTGCCCTCTCGGCGACGTTGACGCTGGATAGGGAGAGCTTGCTTATTTCGCTTGCCGCTGCCTGGCTTCTCTCGGCGAGTTTTCTCACCTCACTTGCCACGACGGCAAACCCCTTGCCGTGCACGCCGGCTCGAGCTGCCTCAATGGCAGCGTTCAGGGCCAAAAGGTTGGTCTGGCGTGCTATCTCCTCGATGATATTAATCTTTCCAGCGATCTCCTTCATTGCCTTTACTGTTTGTTCCACAGCCTTACCGCCTTCGATGGCATCAGCCGCGGACTTGACGGCTATCTTCTCAGTCTGCAGGGCGTTGTCGGCATTTTGCCGGATATTTGCCGACATCTGCTCCATAGAGGAGGAGGCCTCTTCGGCTGCGGCCGCCTGCTCGCTTGCCCCCTGGGACATGCTCTCCGAACCCGAGCTCATCTCCTGACTGCCCATTGCCACGTTGTCCGAAGCGCTCTTCACCTCGCCGACCACCTCGGAGAGCTGCTGCACCATAGCCGAAAGAGCCCGCATTAGTTCATCATTACCGGAGCGCTCCTTGATATCGACCAATAGGTTCCCGCCGGCTATCTCCTGAGCCGCCCGGGTAATGGTCTCCATCGCCGCGATCAGAACATTCAGGTTCATCTTGATCATGTTGTACTGCCCCTGGTACTCGGCAGTGATCAACGAGGGGATATCCCCCTTGCTGATCCGGTCGACATAGTCCGCAGTAACCATGAGAGGATTGACGATATTACTGACGGTGTCGTTTACACCCACGACAAGTTTGTTCCAACCACCGAGAAAAAGCGCCGCGTCGGCACGCTCGTCTAGCCTTCCGTCCCTGGCTGCCACAATGATTTTATCAGTCTCGGCGAGGAGATCGTTCATCATCTTCACGACGGCATTGAGGTTACTTTTTATGACATTGTACTGACCCTTGTACTCTGTTGTGATAGTCGGCGGGATGACACCCGTGGCGATCTGGTCCACATATTCAGCTGTCATCATCAGAGGATCGACTATATTAGTGACGATGTTGTTGATTCCGACCACCAACTCCTTCCAGCCGCCTACGAACAGGGAGGTGTCTGCGCGACTGTCCAGTTTTCCCTCTGCCGCGGCAGAGGTAACCAGCGCCGCCTGCTGCAGGAGGTTACTCATGGTGTCGATGCAGTTATTGAGGTTGAGCTTCACCTCATTTAAATCGCCGTTGTAGCTGTCCGTTATCTTCGGGGGGATGTCACCTTTGGAAATCCGGTCCACATATTCGGCAGTCACGTTCAGAGGTCCGATGACGGCGTCGAGGGTCTCATTGACTCCTATGACAATCTTCTGGAAATCGCCCTGATGCCGGCTTATGTCGGCACGTTTGGCAAGTTCACCGGCAATGGCAGCCTCGGAGAGCATTCCCGCGTCTGAGACCAGCGCGCGGATAGTTGCCACCATCTTCTTCATGGATGCCATGGCACTGTCAGAGTCGCCGGAAGCAAGGACTATCTCGCGGGTCAAGTCACCCACCGCAACCCTTTCCGCCACCTCCTTCAGTTCGCCCGGTTCGGCTCCGAGCTGGCGATACACGCCATTGGTGGTCACCCGGGCTAACAGCGCTCCCAGGGCGATTATCAATGCCGTAATCCCCCAGAGAATGTGCTTCAAATTGTCGTAGCGTGCGAAAAACTCGCTTTTCTTAACCCCGACGTAGAGCGCCCCGATTATTTCACCCTTGTTGTTCTTGATCGGGTCATAGGCTGTCAGGTAGGTCTCACCGAGGATTTCCGCCTCGCCCTTAAAGGTTTTACCGCTTTTTAAAACCACTTCCGCAGCAGGCCCCTGCAGCTTTGTGCCGATGGCTCGGGAGCCGTCCGCTTTCAGCACGTTAGTGGAAACCCGCAGGTCCGACAGAAAAATTGTCGCGGTGCCGCCGCTAACCTCGGCAAGTTTGTCAGGCAGCTCGAAATTACCGTTGACCAGATAAGTCCCCGCCAGCAGTTTGCCGTCAACAACTGTGAATTCTGTCCCCTTATGGCGCAGCAGCTGCCAAAACATTTTGAGCCGGGTTTCCTGGAGGGCATTAGCTTGACGGGATATCTCAGACTTGAACTCATAGAGGCTGGTACTTATAGTCACCACTAAAGCTACTACGAGGATGAGAGTATTGGTGAGGGTGTTTCTCGTTTTAAATGTCAAAGTCAAGGTCAGTTCCTTTTATTGTTCTTATGCTAAGCGGTATTATGTTTGGGAAATCGGGCCCCCCTGGGCGCTGCCGGATGCGGACCATTCCCGAAGAACACCTTTCAAATTAATCATTGCCGGGCCGGACTCATAAAGATAATTATCCGGAGAGGTCACGGCCCGTAGCTCGCAGGCAGGCCGAAGGCGGTTTAGCCGCTAGCCACGTCCATGACGATAATACAGCTATGGCTGCTGCTTTCAGGAAGTTGAGAGTCATTGACCCACCAAGATCATTGAGTTCGTAACCGGCCCGCCTAAAAAGACGGCGTGCCATTTAGGTGTGCGGTGACTTTCAGGAGGGGAAAAGGGTAATCTTACAATTCCTTGCGTAAATCCTTATCGGCTAGGGAAGTGCGAACTTAAGCTTTAACGGCACTTTATCGGGTGCAGAGGTTGATCGTCCGCAATAGGGAAAGCCTTTCGATGGTAATGCGGAGGAGTCTGTCCGGGGGGGGGTTACGCGGTATTGAGTGTGTCGATCTAGAGCGGAGCGCAGGAGCAGAGGTCGATGGGGTCGGAGTTGTACCCGCAGAGGACAAAAGTGCGGTGCCGGGTCCGCTAATATGACGGTTGCCAGCATGGAATCTGCCCCTGGCATTCTCGCACACCTAGGTGTCACCAAGGTCTGGTATCGAGATCAGGGGAGATCAGCATCAGACGGTGAACTACCAAGAAAGCACCAGGGCAGTCAGCGCGATACCCGATCGACCGATGCGAACAAAAATGTGCTCAATGCCTCGGCAACACATGAGAGGATGGTTTGTTGAATCATGTGGTCAAGGCTCGCTCCGCCGACAAGGAGCGGGCCATTTAAGTTGCTATTTTAGTGCCGCACGGGAGGGGACCAGCCGAGCCGACTAGGGAGGACAGGCTGAGGAAACAGGCTGCGTCGATTACAGGCACCGTTCGGTAAAGAGTTCATACCCCGTTTCCGTTCAAGCTTCTGTATGCGCGTGTACCAGCGGCAGGCTCCCCTGCCCCGGACGTTAGTCCTTAATTCCGAGACGGCAGCAACTTTCCGTAAGTGCCCGTATAACTTTCTCCGAAAGGGTAAGTCTTCGCAGGAACTATTGTGTTCTTAAATCCAGTCCATTTCAAGCTGATCCTTCCCTGTTTGGCCTTTGATATATCGATGGTTGCTAGAGGCTTGGTTCGGTCGAACGTTTCCCACGGCAAAGTCGCCCCACCCATACCGATATCGGTTGCATTTTTAAAGAAAATTCTTACTACTTGGTTTTCCATGTCCAAAATATAGCTAGCTTTAACATAAATCTGGTTAGATTCAACGCAAAACATGTCATTATCACGGTCAAATTGGATGTCAAGACACTCTCCACAGAAACACTCGGTAGTATATGCGTCATTTTTCACCCATCTGCCTATGACCTCACTTTTTTTGATTTTAATGTTTTGGTCAGATGAGTCCGCATAAACTGGTAAGAACAATAGAATAATTATTACCCATACAATATAAGTCCTCATATCCCCCCAGCTACTTTGATGTAATGTTATTACTATTGATGCTCTTGGCGTATACACTCATTAATTCTTCCATGCTATGCGTAGGCTGTCCGTATGGTGAGTCGGGTAAGCTAGCCCACTCCCTATTTCCCTTACGAATGGCCCCTTCAATATCGCCCTCGAATAAAGGTTTTAACATTTTCCGTCTCTGAAATAGCTTTATTGCAGCAATATCTTGAGAACGAGGAGTAAAGTCCTTTATTTTCAACTCTTGCCAAGTAGCATAAAGAAATTGATAGCGTCCTGCCGCCGTGCTGCTTAGGTGCTTATTAACCTTAACCAGCACATTTGGATGCTTCGTAAAATCACCGATTTCGACGCTTCCCTCTCCATTAACCATCGTACTGTAGTCTGCTCCTTCAGCGTGCGCGATGACATCAAGCAGAGCTCTAACTTGAAGATCATCTACCAAACTATCTAATGGTGAGTTCTCATCTATTTTTTTGAGCAGAGGGGCATTGCTTAAGGTTACACTCCTGTTTTGTGACAGATGACTGCCTCTTAAAGGTTCTGCATGATCATTGACGCCTAACGGTCCAGGAGTGTCCCCCATTGCGGCACGAGCATTAGGGTCACCTTGATCATTCAATCCAAGAGGACCTGGAGTCCGAGACGCTAACAATCTACCATAGTCGTCTAATGCGATTCCAGGATGCCGAGAGTCTGCCATTTTAACGGCTCCTTCTGAAGGTGACTTTGGGGGATTCTGCTGAACCTCTCGCCTACCACGTCTTCTGGTCCATCGCCTCGGGAATTGATGTTTGCGATGTCGTATCGGCCTCGGCCAGTCCCAGCGCGAAGTGGCTGAAATGATCGAAGTGACGGAATCCTCCTTCTGGAATTGGAGCAGGGCACCGATCCGTCCAGTCCTAAGGTTATCATGTTTCTCGGATATATCCCGACAGATCGCACAAAACACTCAAGCGGTTGGTTTGGTACAAAACGTAAACGGACCCACCCTAAAGGTAGTGGCAGATCAAACGGCTCAAGGTCAGTTACAAGAAAGGCTAAGCGGGGAGCGACGGTCTTTCACATAGAGCCTTGTTGCAATCGATAGGTTCTTCACGCATAACGAGACGGCATGAGTTTACCTTGTAAATGCAACCACCGTCCCTAGCCATGCAGGGGTTCCCTCTTCCTAGCCCTGCGGGAGATAATGCTCCGAGGGAAACGACGAGCAGCCTAGCAAGAAACAGCAGGAGTTTTTGGCGAATCGTAAGTCGCGAGTGACGAGTCGTAAGTCGTAAGTGGTGAGTCGTCAATCGCAGGCGGCGAGTCGTCAATCGCAGGTGGCAAGTCGTCAATCGTAGGTGGTGAGTCGTCAATCGCAGGTGGTGAGTCGTCAATCGCAGGCGGTGAGTCGTCAATCGCAGGCGGTGAGTCGTCAATCGCAGGTGGTGAGTCGTCAATCGCAGGTGGTGAGTCGTCAATCGCAGGTGGCGAGTCGTGGATCGCAGGAGGTGAGTCGTCAATCGCAAGAGGTGAGTCGTCAATCGCAGGTGGCGAGTCGTCAATCGCAAGAGGTGAGTCGTCAATCGCAAGAGGTGAGTCGTCAATCGCAGGAGGTGAGTCGTGAATCGCAAGTGACCATCTGTTGGGCGCGGGGCGGCGATCTGTACGTTGCGGGTGACGAGCCGCAGCTAGAGGTTGACCGCATGGATACGCAACATCCAGTAGTCTGAGCCATAGAGGGAGCGCTCGGAGGGAATCAAGCGGGGAAGAGAAAGGGGTTACCTGGACGGTAACCCCTTTGTGCGCGTTAAACCCGACAACGGTCAATCTGTTGCTCAATCTGCACACGACCTTGGACCAGAGACCGCCCGATAGGACCGTCCGACGTGATCCGAACGAAGGGCGCTCAGGGGTTACTGCCAGCGTGTTCGGCACCAGACGCATCGGCAGCGCTCAGGGCCGGTTTCGTCCTGCTGCCGGCCCTGCGTTCCTTGGCGAGATCGAATCCCGAGGACAGGAGCAGGTCCGGATTCCGGACGGCCGCCGCCTCCAAAACCGCCGCTATCTCATCCAGGTAATTGATTAACTGGGCCTGCAGGGCCTCTCGTTGTGCAATCACCAGAATACTGCCGTAGCCGGCTTCGTGGTACACGGAGCTGTGCTTCTCTGACGCCGCGAGATACAACGCGATCAGATCGGGGTTCGCCGCCCACGTCGACTCCGGGATCAGCGGGTTGCCGGAGAGGCCCTTGTAGACCCTCTGGTTGAAGACATGGAACTTACCGGGCGCCAAGCTTCGGTAGCTCCGCTTGATTCTTGGCTGCTGCTTTGACATTTCGCACCTCCCTCACTCCATCCCAGCGCAGTGGCTGGGTTATCCTGGCAGGTTAGATTTCTTAAATAATGAGCGCACCATGCAAGGATACTGGAAAGCGTCGGCAATGCAAATGGGAACAAGGTCCGAAGCTCCACCTTGAACTTTCGCGGCCGGCACAACGATATATGAACTCTTTGGGGATTCGATTTAATGTGTCAGGCGTGGTTCCATGCGAGGTGGCCGACGGGGTAGGAAGTTAGAAGCTGTAATGACTAGGGCTGAAGGGGCTTGTCCGTGTCGCGGACAATGGCTCCGGTTGGGTGGATTCAGGGCTCGGTAAAACGGAAATTCTGAACGGTTCCTACGGTGCCTCCACCTCTGGCTGCGGGAACTGCTTGTCGAAAACCTCCCACAGGTTGAGGCGCAACTCGGGGAAGATAGCGAGGGGGAGGACTTCGGCCCAACCAAATACTTCGGCAGTTTCAAAGCGACCAGCTCCAAGGACAAATCGCTCCACCAATTCCTCTGCGGGATAGACGATCAGGTATTCCCGCACGCCAAACCGCTCATAGAGTGTCCTTTTCTCCCTTTTGTCTTTCAACGCTGTCGAGGGAGATAGGATCTCGACGACCAGATCAGGTGCACCCTGGATATTTTTCTCGGTTATTTTGTTTTTGTCACAGACAATGAGAAGATCGGGCTGAACAATATTCCGCTCATCAAAAACTACATCAGTCGGGGCATGGAATGGCTTGCAGCTACGCCCTTTGGAGAATTGAGCAAAAAGAGAGTAAAGGTACCCGCTGATTTCCTGGTGCCGAATCGATGGAGCCGGAGTCATTGCGTAAGCGTCTCCATTTATGACTTCCCACCGCTCGTCATCTGGCCAACGCAAATAGTCACTATAAGTAAAACCGTTGCCAAGTTTCTCAGCTGTTGGCCCCATGAATTCCTCCATTATTCGTGCACCACCCTTGAAGTGGAAAGGCGTACCCCATTTGAAAGGTCAGGGGACGATCTCCTATGTTCCTTAGCCTTTATACCACGGAACCGCGGCGTTAGAGGAAATTTTGCAGAGCCGCTATCGACGGTGGCTGGAACTACCCCGTCTTCCGGTCCAGGCTTCTGTACTGGATCGCCTCGGAAATGTGGATATCCCTGATCTCCTCGCTCCCCGCCAAGTCGGCGATGGTACGGGCCACCTTCAGTATCCGGGTGTAGCTTCTGGCGGAGAGCCCGAGCCGGTCGGTCACCATCTCGAGCATGCGGTTTCCCGCCTGGTCGGTCTCGCAGAACTTCCGGATCATCCGCGCGCTCATCTGGGCGTTGCAGCGGGTCTTGGTACCGGAAAAGCGCGCCTTTTGCAACTCGCGCGAGCGTGCCACGCGCTCCGCAATGGCGTCCGAGCCCTCGCTCTCACCCCGGTCGGCCAGGTCGCGATACTTCACCGCGGGAACCTCGATGTGGATGTCGATCCGGTCCAGAAGCGGACCTGAGATGCGGGAGCGGTAGTGCTGGATCATGAGGGGCGTGCAGGAGCAGAGATGTATCGGATCGCCCAAATAACCGCAGGGACAGGGATTCATGGCGGCGACCAGCATGATGCGGGAAGGATAGGTGACGCAGGAAAGCGCCCGGGAGATGGTGACCCTGCCGTCCTCCATCGGCTGGCGCAGGACTTCGAGGACGTGCTTCTTAAATTCGTACTGGGACAATCCCATATCACCACCAAAAGCTTCTATATTCCCCCCAACCCATCCATTACCCTACCCCTGAGCAGAGGACGTGGTTTACGCCCAGCATCAGGCTTCTAAAGCCTCCGTCCTCAGAGACACCAATCTGACCGGACCCCCGAGAATCGCTCCATAGAGAGTACACCTGCCAAGCACCATCTTCAAGTTATACCAGACCTAGAGGTAAGGCCAGCAGCTGAGTCCGTTGCTGGCCTGTTCAAATGTATATATCCCCCTGGAATTTCGAAGGATTGAAGGCGCGTGAGGTGCACTATGAAAACGATAATCGAAAAAACTGAATACGAAATGGCAAAAGAAGTTGAGCTTTCAGAGAATCTGGCTGAAATCGCAAAAACATGCCCCGTGAAATATGCAACTAAACCTACACCTTCGGGATCCTTGGAGTTGAGAGAAAATGGAATGGATTACATTGGGCTGACTCTCGATCCACATGGAGATTTTATCCAAGCTTTTCAGATCATGGATACCTGGAAGAGGATCTTTGATAACCAGATGCTTGGGAATCTTGACGAAACGGAAGCGGGAGGTCTTATTGCGTTCCTTTTTGACGAAGCACGTGACTACCAACACCTTTTCATCACTCCGGAGCCTTTCATTGTCCCGCAGATGCCGGCAGTGACGCCGATGATGTCGAGTGATATTGGGTACTTTGGTACGGGGGTAGATATTCGTTTAGTTGACGCTTTGCTTAAAGCCAATGAAGTTATCGATGCCTACGGTTTTGAAGATGAACGCCGCGTTAACATTTACAAGACTGCTGACGGTTTCTTCATTGGGAAACTTATCCTCGGCGGTTTCGACATCAACAACAAAACCGGCATCCAGGCCATCACCTATATGTCCGCCCATGACGTAGCCGACCTCCAGGCCAAGATCGGCGCCGGCAGCGATGATTTCGATCTTGACGACCAGGACGCCGTCCTCGCCCTCGCCATCTCCGCCATCGAGAAGTCAGCAGCAGAGGTCCACCCCGTCACTCCGTGGGATCTGATCCCTAACTCGACCTTCTGGAAAGAAAGCTGCCGGATGATGTGACAAGTCGCAATGTATCATCAAATCCAGATAGTTAAGGAGTGGATATGGACACAATAGCCGAAAAAAATGGGCGCGCGATAGATGATGAGAGTGCAGGTCTCCGGTCAGAAATGCTGGTAGGAATAGCCAAAACATGTCCTATCAAATATGCAACCGAACGGAATGGGGAAATGTCCTTTGAAATCAGAGAATTTAGCGAAATGTACATTGGTCTTTGCGTCGATATAAATGGTGATTTGCTTGTGGCGGTCCAGGTTGGGAAAGAATGGAAAAAGGTGTTCGATGCCTTGCTGCCCTATTTTTTAGACACTGATCCATATGCAGCAGCCCAGTTGGTTGGAGAACTCCTCTGCGAGGCATGTAAATACCAAAATATGTTTCAATCCTTGGAATTTTCATCAATTCCTCTGGCCTTGGAAATAGATTCAAGGGCGGAAGAATCAATGATTTCGCTTGTGGCGGCTCAAATGGAGAATGCCATAGATGCTGCTGAGAAGATTATAAGCACTTGGGGTTTTAAAGATTCTCGCCAGGCAGACATTTACCGTACAGGTGACGGGTATCATATCGGCACATTGTACGCAATCTTGCCGGATGGGACCCAAGAGCATGAAATTACGTCATATATTTCCACAAAGCATGTTGAAGGGCTTTTTGCAAAAATTGCTGCCGGGTGCTTCAATAAGGAGTACCTCGAATTAGACGCAATTTTACACGAGGCAGCCGCCGTCATAGAAATGTCTGTAGAGGAAAAGCACCCGTTGACTCAGTGGGACTTGGTGACGGCTTGCTCTCTATGGGAGAAAAAATGGGAGAATCTAAAGCCGCGGGCAAAGACTATTAATGCTCCGTATGAGAAGATAGGGCATAATAGATATACATACGTGTGGGACAGAGCAACTCTGATAATGCATACTCAAATCAACAAAAGCGGGGAGTTAATTGGAAAAGAGCATGCTTTCTCGCAATATCTTATAGAAATTGCCAAGATGTGGCATGTAAAATGTGCTACTGAATCAAATCCTGAAGGTTCTTTACAGATAAGAGAATGGGAGGAATTTTATATCGGAATAATTCTCGATGTTAATGGCAATGTTATCAAAGCGGTTCTAATTGACGAAAAATGGAAGGAGGCGTTCGACTCCCTCTTATATACATTTCAATTTCAACCAATAGAGGGTCTGATTGCCGACCTTATATGCGAAGCGATAACCTATCAAGGCATGTTTTCTATGGAATGGACCGATAAGGTCCAACACAAAGATGTAGTGACCCCATTAATTCTGAGTGGGTCAATGCCTTTTGGCGCCGGGGTGGATTTACGGTTAGTTAACGCTATTAGGGACTCTAATACTGTAACCCTCATTAGTGCTTGGGGGCTTAACGACCTGCGCAAGGCCGACATCTATCGAACGAGGGGTGGTTATTTTATTGGCAAAATTTATGAACCGTTTCCGAACGGAGACAATAAATCCTTACAAGTTAGCTACATGAGCCAGAAATCGGTTATAGATCTTTATGCGGAAATTGGGACAGGGTCTCTAAATAAGGATGCCACGGAGTTAGATTCTATCCTGCAGATCGCTGTTGAATTTATCGAAAAGGCTGCCGCTCAGGAGCACCCGGGCACGCCCTGGGACTTGGTTCCTGACAAAAAGACCTGGGCCATAAGCAGTGATCTTTGGAGGGATCACAAAAGTCCACACTTCAGTTTGGTGGAGAGGGAAACGTATCAACCGTATAACATTCTCGGAATGTTGGTCATTCCGCAGGATTCCGTGACAACGCCCCGTATTTCAGATGGCACAGGAGAACTGGTTGCAGGCGTAAGCTATAACCTTCTCGGGGCGGCTAATAAGGCAGAACAAATTTACAGAGCTACTTTTCTGTCTAAAAGTCAAACCTTCTCACTTTTCTGCACAAGCGACGGATATTTTATTGGCGAGATTATCGACTACCGTCCAATTTCGGGATCGGTTCCTTTGACTATGAATTTCACATACATGAATCCGAATGATTCCGAGGCTCTCTTGGCAAATATTAAAGAAATAGAAACGTCTATCGGTAAAGATAATTCTGGAAAAGAAAAAATATACAAGGTTGTGATTGCCGCATTTGAAAAGTCTTCTGCCGAGAAGCATCCTGTAACCCCTTGGGATTTAATACCTTAGGCTTCTGATTACATACTCTTAAACGGAATGAAACGACAATTCAGATGTACAGAGGTATTACAAAGGTTCGCAGAATCTACGGGATGCCCCCTGGTGAAATGACGGAACTCTTGCCGTCGCCATCGCTGCCATCGAAGAGGCGGCCACTAAACCCTACCCTGTTACCCTCTGGGATCCGATCTCGAATTTTCAGTTGAGTAAAAATGTGAGAGGCGTTGAGTAACCGCAGAAATCGTGAATGAAAGTTGATAAATATAGAATACGAGGTGCGATCATGAAAACGAACAACAACGAAATCACAATAAACGCGGAGTTCCTGGCCAGTCTGGCAATGCCTGCAGTAACACCTATGATCTCTGATGGTACTGACGGCAGCGCGGTCGGCGTAGACCACAGGCTTATTAAGGCAACTTTTGGCGCCGAAGTTGTGTTCGATGCTTTTGGCTTTAACGATAGCCGTACGGTTCTTATTTACCGTACTAAAGGTGATTTTTACATCGGTGAGATCACTGGAGATGTAGGGGAACGTGCCGATGGTGTTCTTAAAATCACCTACATGGACCCATCGGTAGTTACCGATCTTCAGGGTAAATTCGGCGCTGGCTGCAAGGGTACTGAATGGTTTGAAAAGGATCCGATCCTTCAGGCCACTATCACTGCCATCGAGCACGAGGCAACTCAGGCCCATCCGGTCACTCCGTTTGACGAAATTCCGAACGAAGTGTTCTGGAAGGAAAGCTGTTACCTGATGTAACACCCACGCTTATCACTGCAAAATATCAATTAAAGAGACCCCTGGCAACGGAGGCCTCTTTTTTTTGCCGTTTTTCTGAAGTACACACCGTCTCTATTCCAAACGGAATTGCTGGCCTGGACAATAGATATGGAGAAGAAAATATCGATTGATCGAGGTAAGCCATGGAAACTGGAAAAAGCCCATATCTTAAAAGGAAGGACCTTGAACTTAAGATAGAGATGATAGAGAGAGCTGGGAGTTGCATAATTAAGTATGTGACGGATCACCGCTTCGGTATTATGGATGTGCAGGGATACCAGCTCGGTATTTTGGATGTACGGGAATATAAGAATACTTATTTGATATGTTTCGTTGGCGAGGAAGGCAGTATATTAGACCTGGCCCTAATTTCTGATACCGATAAAACGAAACTTGACGACTTCTGTAAATCTCCGTTTTTTTGGGAACACCTTACAAACCTTTTTGACGAAGCGGTATTGTACCAGCATCTTTTCATCGAGAAGGAAATCGTCAGGATTATCGAAAAAACTGCCTCATTTGAAGAAAAGGAAGAGGAATTTGCCCTAAATCTTCAGGAAATTGCGAAGGTCTGCCCTATCAGGTGTATTACACACGAGATAGAGGGTGCCCATTTTGAAATAAGGAAACGTGGGGATAATTACCTTGGGGTTTACATTGGCGATCAAGAGGGAGTCATCGCGGCCGTGCAGATCGGCGAACCGGAAAGCCGCTTACTTGATAGACTTTTCTTTGATAATGATAGCAACCCACGTCATCTGGATGACTTTCTGAAATATACAATCATTGAGGCCTTAGAATATCAGGATCGCTTTTTCCAAGCTTGAACAAACCTGCCCTTAGGATTAGAAGATCGAGAAAGGCGGTGCCTTCACGGTTTAGTAGGCAGATAAAAATGGGCTCCGAAAATTATTGACGCTTCTTCGCCCGCTGTCGCTTTTTAGCCCCCGCTTCTTGAATATCGTATAACTCGAACAAGTCGGCACCCTTTAGGATCTGGTCGAGGTCTGCTTCGTGGTCCAGCATCCCAAGCGCTGCAGCCCAATAGCCTATTGCCACATTAGGATCGCCGTTTTCCATGCGACGAAGCGTAGGCACACTCGAGCCGACCCGGGCGGCGAAAACTTCCTGAGCTTCGTTGCGCTTGAGCCTCTCATACCTAAGGCGGTCACCTAGCAGCACGAGCTTTACATTGTCGACTGGCATTTTTGCCCCTTGTTAAAAGAATATATAGTTTGCATTATAGCCATAAAATCGACTTAAAGCAAACTATAGATTGCATTACCGCTACGACTGGCAGGAGCATTGCTAAAGCTCGGTCTTGGGGGCATCTAACTTTTCATCTCCACCCGACACTCTAGGGTTGGGATAATTTTTATCTGAAGGCAATCATTTGCTGATCCTTTTTGGCATAATTCTCATGCACCAGGATCGCAGCAACGTAAGAGGATAAAGCTTGCCGGGTTAGGTTTTCCATCAGCCATGCTCCGAGACTCCCCTCAGGCGGGTCTGTTTTACTCGTTCCGGCCGGTACCACTCTGCCAGCGAACTCCCGTAGCAACCGCGAGTAAATATCCCCCGGCACCATCACTTCCCATTTAAAGTCCTCACCAAAGTGAAGCCTAGTCCCGGAAGTGACTGAACCGGTGTACTCGAATACAGATCTTCCTCCCCAAGTCGCCAGACGGATCTTTTCTGAACTCATGAGCGAATCTCCTGGGCAGCCTCAGACAGCGAAGTCTGCAGGTGTTGCCTTCTTCGAACACGCTCGTCCGGATCTGCATGCCAAAAGGCTTGCCGGCTGGTGTGATATGTCTGGATTATCTTAACTCTTTTCTCGAGTTCTTCGACGTGTTGCCTATGCTTTCTTTTGTATCGTTGCCATATGCTCCTGGCGTCGCCACCGTGGAGAACAACAACCTTCAAATCGGGCAGTAGATCAACCAGGCTATTCAAGGGTTCGATACCGGCGTTCATTTGCTCTGCGCTGGGCGCTTGATTTATATACCAGGGATAGGCATTCCATGGGACCATATCAATTGCCTGGATACCCACGCCTTCGAGAAGCCAATACATGGCCTCTGCTGTGGAATCGTCGTTTTCTATGCAGAGAAATCGGCTATCTCGTGTTGCGGGGCCTGGATCGCGCAAGATGCTCAACATCTTCGCCTTTACACCTCCGTACATAGGCGCCACGTATGGTGCCCAACCTCGGAAGTGGTCATGACAGAGTTCGTCAACCAGATGATTGATAGGCGCGGCATGGGGAGCATATCTGTCGTCCCATTGCTGTTTCTGGAATAAGGGGTCGGCCATGCGTCTCGGCATAATCAATCTCCAAAATAAGCAGCATGAGAGTAGCGATCCTTGCCAGCCCTGATGAGAGACCCGCCACCGGAGCCGCCCCTGCTCGGGGTTTTAATCGAGAAATGGTCACCCAAGTCGATTATCTCCAGCACAGCCTCAGAGCCTGTCTCATAATATGGGGGCAACGATTTGCCGACTTCGCAGTGCATTTTCATGCCGTTGTGCTTCCAAGAAAGCTTTTTGATTACATTTCCCATAATCGACCCACCTTTTGCAACTTCCACTTAGATTACGACGTAGCTACCTTGACCTTAACTTCCGAAAGATAGGCAAAGAACGTCCGCCGGCCAACCCCCACCTGTTTACAGACCTCGTTGGCATTCTTATCCGTGTGCTCGTAGAGAACCCGGGCTTGTTCCAATAGTTCCTTGTCTGTCCGCGGCCTGCCACCTGTCTTCCCGCGCGCTTTGGCACTTGCCCTGCCAGCAGAAGCTCTCTCTGCTTTCAAATCCCTCTCAAGCTCGTGGATCACCCCCATAAAGCCCACGAATGCTTTACCGGTGGCCGTAGTCGGGTCAATGTTCTCGCGTAAGCTCTGGACCTGAATCCCTCTTTTCTGAAGATCCTGGACGGTCGATAGGAACTGAAGCAGGCTGCGGCTCATCCTCGAGAGTTCGGTAACCACAATCGTGTCGCCTGGCCGCACATAGGCGATAAGCTCACTCCACCCCGGACGATCGCTACTAACCCCACTTATTTTGTCAGTAATGATCTTGGCGCATCCTGCCTGCTTTAACAGATCCAGTTGGCTATCCAAGTTCTGTTCCCTGGTGCTCACTCTGGCGTATCCGATCCTGTCACCCATGCAATACCCTCCGTACCGAAACTTAACGCCTCGACTATATATTTGCACTTTGGAAAATGCAACAGTTTTCGCACTCCTTTCTTACTAAAAAGCCCCGTTCCTGGTGCTAGGGAACGGGGCTTACCGTTAGTGCAGAAAGTCTACTTTTAGCACTGAGACTCGAATTACCAAATTTGGGTTGCTGGCTCGCACAATTGGCTGTGAAAGACAAGGGTCATCCTTTCTACCAGGTAAAAGTGTAAAGCTATAAGCTTTGATTAACAACTGCCCTGCTGAGCCCCGATCGTCTGTGACTTTAACAGAATCCGGGGCTTTTTTGCGCCCTAAAGGACAGTGATGAAAGAGACTATAAGGGCAAATAAAGTTTTACATGGACAATTTTTTACAGTTTCCAACCCATTCAATCACCCAATGTTTGCAGATTGGCTGAAACTTGTCGCAAAAGACAAACCTTTTATAGAGCCTTTTGCTGGAGCAAACAATATCGTTAAATTAATTTCCGAACTTGGTGAATTACAAAAGTGGAAATCTTTTGATATTGAACCAAAATCAAAAGGGATTAAAAAAGCTGACACAATTAAAAACTTTCCAAAAGGTTTTAAGACTGGGATAACCAACCCACCATATCTCGCTAAGAATAGCGCAACACGAAAAGGTCTTAAAGTTGACTTCAGAGGATATGACGATTTATACAAGGTGGCCATTGGAGAGTGTTTATCTAATCTCGAATATCTTGCCGCCATCATCCCTGAATCATTCATAACGTCGGGGTTATTTACAGATAGATTGTTTGGGATAGTTTCCCTTACGTCAAAAATGTTCGATGACACCGAATGTCCTGTTTGTCTAGCTTTGTGGATAAAGCAAGAAACAAATGATTTTAAATTCTACAGTGGCGAAAACGTTCTTGGCAATTTTTCTATTCTTAAACGAAAACTACCTCTTGCAGACAAATTGCCTAATCTTAAATTCAATGATGCAACTGGTCAAATCGGCTTAATGGCAATAGATAGTACCTCTGGTCCATCTATTAGATTTTGTAGAGGTAGCGAAATTGATTCTGGTTTAATAAAATACACATCAAGAAGTATTACTAGGATTCACATACCTAATTTCAAAGGTGATACCCTTCAGTTAGTAGAAGAGGGTAATAGAATACTTCGTGATTTCAGAACTGATACTGGAGATGTATTTCTAACGGCCTTTAAAGGATTGAGAAGGGATGGGAAATATAGGCGCAGGCTAGACTTCGAAACAGCAAGACGTATCCTCGGCCTAGCACTCCAAAATTTGGGGGTTATGTATGAATAACCCCATTGTTTTTACCGACATTTACGAATTAGCATATTTGGAAAAAGTTAAAAAAAACGTTAAAGATCTCAGGTATCAGTTGGATCAAAGCCCATTTCCAGAGGAATGGTTGAAGGAAAAGATAATAAACTGGTCAAATAAATACGGTTTTGATTATGATGAAGTCCTTGAACATTTACATGAAGATCGTTTTTTTCATTGTGGCTTTGCAAAGGATCCGTCAAAGCAAGCATTCCATGAGAAGACTGCTGCTAAATATATTCCTAAAGAGTACCGAGATCTGGTGCAGAATTTTGAAAACCTTGACAACGGTGGCCCGAAATCACTAAGCATAAGAGCAGGATTAATTATACCACACGAAGTGACCGTCGGATCGAATAATAAGACAAGTAAAACGATTGATTTTAAGTGGCAAACTGGCGAGACGATGGTGTACGCTTCGCATAAACATACAAAAACCGACGGTGGGACCCAAAATCTCCAATTTGACGACGTGAAAAGTTCGTTAGACGAAGCCAGGGGTATAAATACAGGTATTTTTATTGCTATTTGCGATGGCGCTTATTACAAGAGGTCTTACGACAGCAAAACAACAAGACTGCAATATCTACAAAACACGCATTGCTGTAATAATGTTTTTGCAACAGACATTTACAACTTGCGGGAAATACTATTAAAATACATATAGTTCCCGCTTGGAATGTTTTAACACCCATCTTCAGGCCTAGGTTCAAGGCCTGTCCAAGAGGTTTTTATCTTGGACGGGCCTTGCTCGCCATCCAGCCGGCATGTAGTTCCATATGATAAACACTTCCTGAACCCGCATGCGCCACACAACCTCTTCAGATTCTTCTAATTTCCTTTTTTTATTTGCGCGCCCAATCAATACCCGACCATCAGCCCTGCGGACCAGACCCTGTCGAGCTTGTTCTTATCCTGCACCGAATCGTATTCCACCACCATCCAGCGCTCTTCCCGTTCCCAGTACAGCATCATGACCGCCTTGTACTCGGGATGATCGATCTGCGACTTGGCCTGGGCGTTCCCTTCCTGATCGTTAAGATCTCGCTTGGGTTCTACCAGAAGTATCCCGTTCCCCTTAGCCCTGCCGTTAACCCCTACGATGAAATCTGGGAAGAAATTCTTTTGCTGGTCCTGTCCCGGGAGCGGGATCCCAACCGAGTATCCCTTCTGAGGCGGGTTCCGGTGCCACCACAAGACAGTTCCGGACATGTCGTCATCGAGTTCCTGGGTAAAGGGCAGCTCCCAGGAATTCAGATCGCCCGGGTAGACTCCGTAGACGTTGAATCGTGAAGGGTGGAGCTCTCTAGTGCTGGTCATTGCCGGTGGAAGAGGATCCGCGTCCTGAACCTCTATGTGCCGCTTGGTTGCCTCTATGATTGCAGCCTTAAGAATGGTTTTCTTCAAGGCCAGGATTTTGTTTACCCCTGCCCGCAGCAGTTCCTTGGTTTGGAGGTGCGCCAGGCCTCGGCGGCCGAATTCGATACTGAGCTGTTTCTCCAGCGCCGCATGGAGCGCACGGACATCCAACAGCCCGTCCTTATTGGCAAAGGTGAGGTTCATCTGTGCCGTGCGATCTATTTCCTTCTGAGCAAGCTGAGCCTGGATCTGTTCGGGCCTCTCCTTGGTCCCACCAAAGATCTCGATGCTCTCCATAAGGACCATCGCGGCGCTTTGCTGCGCAACGTTGATCAGGGCGTCATCGAATCTAAAGAGGCTCACCACTTCAGCCAGCAGGTTCGCCTGGTCCGGAGAGATGATGGCCTTGCGAAATTGCTTGGGGAAGATCAAGTCTGTCCGGAGAGGGTATGAGTAGCCATCCGTTAAGGCTCTCGTGATCCCAGGCGAAGAGCCAGGTGTTTGAAACGTCGAGCTCTCCCGGCCAAAAGATGGCCCCGGCAAATAATGCTCTAAGGCGAAATCTTTGAGGACCTGCTGCACAGAATCTATCTTTGGGGGTAAGGTCATAGAGGGGTCTGGAGAGATTTCTTGGTCCAGGTCAGGGAGAGTGCCGATAGTCATTACGTCATTATCCGACGAATCCTGATGATCATTCGCACCAGGTATAAACATCGGCATCTGGCCTTTTATCGTGGGGTAGGCAATAGGCTCATCATTCCCGACAGTGATGACTGCCACGTTGTCGGTCACCTCGGCGAGCTCGTCCTTGATAGCATTGATGCGCTGGGCAGCCGTCGACAGGCCTTCCTGGACCTCGTTATGGGAAAGGAACACGTAGCCGAAATTGAGACCATCGGGAAGATCTGCGACTCCTTGCAGCCGGCGGTCGACGCGCATGATCCGGCCGACGATCTGTGTACCAAAATCAGGATCCCGGGACGTACGCAACGAAACCAGGGTAAAGGCCCGGGGAACGTCGAAACCGGTCGCCACGGCCATTTTAAAGAGCAGAACCTCGACCCGCTCATCATTGGCGAGGGTCATGAGATCCTTATCCGGTTCGTTGGCCGTATGGACTCTGACCTTCATCTCGTCGAACCCTAAGTCCTGTAACCATTCCTGAATTTGATCCCCGTCCTTATCTTTATTGAACTGGATCAGGAGAAGCGGGGTCACGCGCAATCCTGCTTCCTTCAACATCGCCTTCAACCGGTTGTGCGTTGCCACACCGCACTGGACGGCGGTTCGCTCAAAATTGATGAGGTCCTTAGTACCAGCCTGCGGCGTCTTGAAAATTGCTACCTTTACTCCTTTTTTAATCAGCCCAGCATCCACTCCCTGGGTGCGGGAGACGGAGATTCTGTTGAGCTTCTTGATCCCATTCTTGCGAGTGAAATCCTCAACGTCATGGTCTCGGGGAGTCGCCGTCGCCATGATCGTTACGGATGGCGCCAGGATATCGTGAAAGAACGCAAAAGCCTGTGTCTGGCCGCGGAATGAATGATGTGATTCGTCAATGACGGCCCCGATGTCGAATCCAAGGGCCTTCGCCTGATCGATCAGGAGATCGAGTGACATCATGGTTTCTGAGCCCTGGCGTACCTTCCGACTTGTCGTGTTGGCAACAGCGACGCTTTGCCAGGTCGTGACGAAAACATCCCCAGAACGAAGCGTCTCGAGAACCCTCTCCACGGCCGGGTCTTTTACACGGAGGTTCCGAAACTCGCTCTTAACCGCTCTCATGGTCTGGTCGATGAGCCCGGCAAATGGCGCGAACCAGAACCAGATGATTTTGTGGCTCAGGCTGAGTTTCTCGACCGTATTCCCGGCCATGAGGGTTTTGCCGGTCCCCGTTGGGGCTTCAAACAGGATACAGCCGCGGCTGGCAAACAGGAGCTGCCGGCTCTCTTTCTCATGGGCTGTCCCTCTGACTTTTTCAAGATCAGCGAGACATGAAGATAACACCCGGGTGGCGCTGTCGATCGATGCCTGCTGAAACAGCCTGGGGGTGGTCACGCTGCTCATGCGGCGCCTCCGCTAAACCTGTCCGTCAGGTATTCAGGGACCTGCTCAATGCAGACGTATTCGCTGAAAATGCTTTGGTTAAGCATGCCGGGCTGCCAGGTGTAGATTACCATCGGTCCGGTGGCCTGGTTCGCCGCGGCGATTACGGCTACGCTGGCAACTGGCGTGAGCTCCGGGACATAGATGACCGACGGACTGCCTGTAGATGATATTTGGAAGGGTTTAGTGTCGTTGTAGGGAGTAACACTGCCATCGTGCAGCAACTGGAGCGTGTACCATACCTGGTCGTGGCCGATATCCAGGAGAAGATTGTCGAAGGGAATCCTTTCGGTCCGCATGTAGGCGAAGTTGCTTCCGGTCCCCTTGACGGAGCCGTACCCCTCGATCACTCCCTTGATCCTCTTAGCGCAGACATCCTGGCAGATGTTTTTGAGTGGGTTGTCGGAGGTCGCCTCGGTGGAGGAGACGATGATGAACCGTCTGGAGCCCTTATCTTCCTGATTTAGCTCCAGCAGCGCCTGGGCGGTGGTCCCCGATCCGCCGAAGAAATCCATCACCAGGTCATCTTTGCCGGTTGACTGCCTAACCAGTTCTTTCATGAGGGAAGGAGGCTTGGCGTAATTGAAGACCTTGACTCCGAAAATGCTGGCGATCGCCTTAGCACCTTCCTGATTCGTACCAGAAACAAAGCTGTTTTCTGCTTCGTACTTCTTTTTTTCCGGCGTCGGAACTATCCAGCTGCTGACCGGCTGATTGAGGTTCCGCAGGTCGGCCTTGTACCGTTTAAAGGCCGGCCGGCCGAAGCCCACTTTTTTCCCGATCCAAAAATCCAGATCCGGAAGGTCTGGCCGCAGTATTGGAGCTTTGCCGCTCTTGGGGACATCGTCCCGGGCCATGGCATCATTCAGTTCCTCGCGACTATTCCAAACCACGACCTTCTGGTCCTCGCCAGGGAAGATGATCTGATCGAGCTCGATGAATTCCTCCATCGTCTTAGCCTGTAAACGCTGTCCTGGTTTTAGCCGATCTTTTGTCGCGTACCGCCATACACCGCTGGGGTTTGAGGGGTAATAGATGTCTGTTTTGGGGTCCCTGAGTGGGTAGTAGAGGTTGGGCCTCTCTATGTACGAAAACCCGAGAGTGAGGTCGCCAGTCCGCCAGTCGCCCTTAGGATCGTCGTTGACGTTGGAATACATCTCATAACTTTTTTCATATCCGAGGAATTTAAATCCCGGATTACCGTAAACAAGCACGTATTCATGGTCCAGACTAAGAAAACAACCCTGGTCGGCATTCGACCCTTGCCTGGTACGCCAGACGAAGGACCCGAGTCGCATCCCCGGCAGAGCCTGATCAAGCATCAATTCGAGCTTTGATCGGTTCTCGTCGTTGATGCAAACCATCAGCACACCGTCGTCGGTCAGAAGGTCCCGGGCCAGGGATATGCGCCGGTATAGGTACTCCAGCCACTTACTGTGCTTGTACGAGTCGTCCCGGTCAATGAAGTTGTCGTTGTAGATGAAATCTTTGTTGCCGGTATTGTAAGGCGGGTCTATGCAGATGCATTTAACCTTGCCGCGGTAGGCAATGTTTAGATACCTGAGCGCGTCGAAGTTGTCACCCTCGATCAGCAGATTCTGGTAAGGAGCCTCCCCTACCGAGAGCTCAGGGTCAAGATTGAGCGCTACGAAGTCGGCGTTCATGGCCCTATCGTGTTCAATCTCGTCACGCTCCCACACGAGCCCGAGCTTGCGTTCCGAGTCACGCTTCATCAGCTGCGCAACCAATTCGTCTTTAGAAAGGTGATCATACCGAGATTTCATAGGACTCCATGACAAGTGATTCCGGACCGAATCACCAGCCAACATTAAAAAATTGAGTCAATATAACACGGCAAGGCCGCTCTGTCATGAGGATATTGGTCAGGGCCATCCATTGCCCAATATCCAGAAATATCACGAGAATTTAAAGTTCAAAAGAAGCCTCATGATTTCTTCTTAAACACCGATACAGTCATAAACCCAAATCTGGTATTCGACCATGCATGAAACACCCTATAAAATCCGACAGATCCGCAAACGACGACCCATGGGGATCACTCAGCCATCATTTTGCACTCTCGATGCCATCCTGAAGTTCGACGGACCGGAATCGCCACATTGCGTCTACATCGAGCACGTTGCCCTCAGACTTGGCCAGACCCTGCATATTCCGGTTGCCGACGGGGCCCTGACTATCGCCGGCGACGGACTGGCCTATGCCAGCCTGGAAGTGGCGTCGCAAGGTATCCCGCTGCCAAACCTGCTGCACGCCCAGGCCGCAAAGGCGGCCGCGACTTATCCCGACGAGGCCTCGGCTCTTTTGGCCTTCGATATCTTCATAGGGAACCGGGACCGGTACGAGAACCTCAAGGCGAGCATGGTGACACCCCATATACGGATATTCAGAGCGTTCGACCATAGCCACGCGCTCCTGAACATCGAGCACGATCCTGGAGACAGTATTGCCCGGCTCGGCTCCGACGATTTGATCCTGGTATTCCATCCCTTCTTCGAACTCGTTTCCCAACCGCTTCTCGAGACCTGGCTGGACCGGATCGCCGCCGTCGACGATCTCTATGTGAGGGAATGTTGTAGCTTCGGCCGCAGGTTTCGCGATGTGGACCTTCAGGTCCAGGAAGCCCTGGCTGACGCCCTCGTCTTACGCAAGACCCGCCTGAAAGCGATTCTCGCCGCGAATATCCAGACGATCCGGCCCCTGCCATGAACCTCGAATACCATCTCATCCAGTATGTCGCGGATCCGCTCCGCGGCGAAAGCAGGAATATCGGCGTCATCGCCCGAAGCCCAGATAAACGCGGGTTCCGTGCCATCGGGGTGGACCGTGAAGGAAACATCGACTTCGGCTATTTCGACGCCATCGCCGGCGGCGCCGCCGGCGATGGCGTCGAAATA
>Ga0209123_1000903_pt1 | contig 33562 bp, 21 predicted proteins | sample BarGraIncu00431A_FD_184500 | JGI IMG/M metagenome (GOLD analysis project Ga0209123, IMG submission 184500) | Arctic peat soil microbial communities from Barrow, Alaska, USA - Barrow Graham LP Incubations 004-31A (SPAdes) (version 2) | ecosystem: Environmental > Terrestrial > Soil > Wetlands >... | reverse complement strand
AATTTATGAAAGGTTACAATATATTCTTGGCGAGCTATCCCTTTGTCAATTAGATAATGGTTATCTTTCGGCCTTTCCAGAGGAGTTTTTTGATAGAGTGGAAAATGGTATACCTGTGTGGGTTCCTTGGTATACCATACATAAAATCATTGCAGGATTAGTTAATGTGTGCAAACTCACAGAAATGGAAACTGCCTTTAAAATTGTTTCAAAAATCGGTGATTGGGTTTACAACAGAACTGACAAATGGACACCAGAAACTCATGCTAAGGTTTTATCTGTGGAGTATGGAGCTATGAACGATTGTATGTATGAACTTTTTAAAATAACTAACAATGAAAATCATCTCTCTGCAGCACATATGTTTGATGAAGTTTCCCTATTTAAACAAATTCATGATGGCAAAGATATTTTAAACAATAGACATGCCAATACAACTATTCCTAAGTTTTTAGGAGCATTAAACAGATATTTTGTCTATGGTGAAAGTGAACAGTTTTATCTAGATGTTTGCAAACAGTTTTGGAATATTGTAGTAAACGACCATAGCTACGTAACAGGTGGTAACAGTGAATGGGAACATTTTGGAGAACCAAATATTTTGGACGCAGAGAGAACGTCAGCTAATTGTGAAAGTTGCAATACCTACAACATGTTAAAATTAACAAGAGGTCTGTTTCAAATTACTGGTGATAAAAAGTATTCTGATTTCTATGAGAAAACTTTTATAAATGCTATATTATCGTCTCAAAACCCTGATACTGGAATGACTATGTACTTTCAACCAATGGCAACAGGCTTTTTTAAGGTTTACAGCAAGCCTTTTGAACACTTTTGGTGCTGCACTGGAACAGGTATGGAGAATTTCTCAAAGTTAAATGATAGCGTTTATTTTTATGAAAACAATAAACTGTTTGTAAATATGTATCTTTCTTCATCATTAAATTGGAATGAAAAACAGATTATGCTCGTTCAAGATACGGATATACCTAATACAAATACATCACATTTCAAAATTAATGCTAAGAATAATATTGAGTTAAGTATTTGTTTTCGTATTCCAAGCTGGTCAAAAGGTGTAAGTATAAAAATTAACAACGAACTCGCTATCTTTGAAGAAGAAAATGGATATGCACTTATTAATAGAATGTGGAAAGATAGTGATACAATCGAAATTAACTTTAAAATAGAAGCTGGTTTTTCATCCTTGCCTGATAACGAAAACGCCATCGCTTTTACTTATGGACCATTAGTTTTAAGTGCAGGCCTCGGTACAGAAAAATTAGAGGAATCAACTACAGGGGTCATTGTAAGCATTCCAAGTAAGCGTGTAGAAATAAAAGATCACATTGTTGTTAAAGCAGAACGTATTGATTCCTGGAAAAAGCATATCACTGAAAACTTAATAAAAACTAAAGGCAAATTGGAGTTCACATTAGTGGGTACTGATGAAGACACTAGTCTAGTATTCACTCCACATTACTTGCAGCATACCCAAAGATACGGAATTTACTGGATATTGGTTGAAGAAAATTCAGAAGAACTAAACAAATATGTTATAGAAAAGCAGCATTCTGAGCGAGTTAAAGCCGCAGAAATCGACAGTATTCAAATAGGTAATGATCAATATGAGCTTTCACATCATATAATAGGTCAATATACTGAGGCTGGAGACCGTGATGGCTTTCACTATAGATTTGCTAAGAACAACGGCTGGTTTAGTTATGAAATGGAGGTAAGCCCAGCTTACGATACTTACCTACAGTTTAACTATATGCCAGGAGACTGTAAAGAAAGCTTTGATGTATACATTAACGATTCTCATATTTCTCATGAGACCCGTGGTAATAAACATTGGAATAAAGTTACTGAAAGGACTTATTTGATTCCTAAGGAACTTTATGGTAACAGTAATACTATAACCGTAAAATTCAAGGCAGGAGCTAATGATATTACAGGAAAAATTGTAGAGCTTATTAGAACAACTAAACAAGTGTAATATAATAGATTATTTTATAATATTCAGTAATTATTTACCGACTTAATTAATGTACGGAAGTGCAAGTTTTGCGTCTTTTACTTTGGAATAAATAATATGTAAAAACTAAACAAAGGCTATCAGTGAAACTGATAGCCTTTGTTTAGTTCTATATTATATATCTACGGTTTCTATAATTTTAAACGGCAGTTTTAACCAGTGACTTTTCTTGCCATTTCCCCTGCTTATAACGTATCACACTTGCTATAGCTGTAATATTCCAAGTAAGTCCGCTGGTTATCCATACGCTCCAAACCCCAAAAAAAGGAATCATAACAAGGCCGGCTGATAATCCAACTCTTCCAGCTACCTCAACAAAGCCGTTATTCATAGAATAGAATGCATCACCTGTCCCATTTAGCAATCCTCTAGTAATATAAATCATCCCAAGTGGAAAATACGCGCAGCTGGTAATCTTTATTGCCTTTGCTCCAAGACTTATTACATCCTGTTCATTAACAAATATCCCCATAATAGCTCTTCCTCCAAGTTGAGCTACTAGCAGAGCCAAAAGACTAAATACAGCTACTATTAAAATGCTTTTATGATATCCCTTTTTCACCCTATCAGGTTTATTAGCTCCAATATTTTGCCCTGAAAAGATAGCCATAGCTGCACCTAATGAATTAAAGGTGTTCTTGAATCGCCCAAAGCCCTAAGTATAAACGATATAGCATTATATGCTGCAACAGCTATCATACCTCCAGATATTATTCTAAAAAACCTTACGGAGTCATTTAAAATTTCTGGTGGTGTATTCATAAACTGCAAAACGGGACGCGCAAAGATGGTTGCTAATATACTCATAATTATACCTGCTGCTCCAATAACATAAATTCCATTAGCGATTGCACTTTTTACCTGTGCTTCTTTTTTAGCTCCAAAATACTGCGATATAATAATACCTAATCCAATTGATAATCCCATACATACAGAGAAAAATAGAAAGTTTAAGGAACCACATGCGCCTACTGCAGCGAAAGCATTTACACCTACATACTTTCCTACAATAATAGAATCAATTAAACTATAAAATTGTTGGAATACATTTCCTATAAGCATAGGTAAAGAAAATTTTAACAAAAGCAAAACTTCATTCCCTTTTGTCATATCATGTACATATTTTGATGACATATTTTACTCTCCCTTATTAATCTAACATTATGGTGACAACATGCGGTTTAAAATGCTTTCCACTTTTTCCAAAAGACAAACGGATAAAATTATATGCACCATTGTTCCATACGTTGAAATCATGAACACCACCTTTTATAAGTACCTGATAATACTCACTAAAATTGCCTTTAGCAGCATCCGTTAGCCCGTAAACCGCTTTTTCATAACCATTTTTAATTGCTACTTCGTCATCGTCCCCGCAGGTAATATAAAGCAAATCCAACATGTGGCCACATGACGCTATACTAGCGCCTAAGACCTTTCCATCACTGGATGTAGGAGCATTCGAAAAGGCACCGATATAAGAGAACAAATCTTCCATACCTGGCGCTGGAACAGTGGTATCAAGCCCGTTATTCCAGCCGTTCTTTTCTGTGATATGAACCGTGAAATCACATCGGTAACCTCCAACTATCAAATTTAGTGCTTGCATTCCGCCCATGGATAGGCCTCCAATGCCCCTGTGCATTCGGTTATACGCAGTTCCTTTAGAGGACGTGTCTTTTATATTTGAATATGTATTATAACTAGATTCTATAAATGGAATTAGATCATATCTTAGTTCATAATCAAAATAGTAGAAACCCAGAATGTTAGTTGACTTAGAATCAAAGCTGCAGTCTGCCCAGTCATGCGAACTTCTGCCGTCAGGAAATACGACTATTACGGGATCGATATTACCCTTTGCTATAAGATTGTCCAATATATTACATATGATAAAATTTCCGCAAGTATTCCCGCTGCCGTATAACCATTCGAAACGATTTCCACCCACCCCGTGAAGTAGATACATTACATTGTATCTGAGCGCTTTATCATTTTCGTTATAACCTACAGGTAAATAGACGTTACATTTTTTTATAATTGCTTCTCCATCAACTGTTTCTCTTCCAGCTTCACTGGAACTTATATCCTGACAAGTCACGAGCTGACGCGACTTGTTAATGTAATTTCTGACGTTGTACGAAACCTCAGTAATAGTACCCTGAAGTTCCTTTTCTACTGCTTTTTTATAATCGCCTGGCACACTCATTAAATCAATATTCTTCATGTTTTATTCTTCATCCTTTCTCTTTGATCTTTATTTGCTGATTGATTGAATAATAAGACATAGCCTTTTACAAAGAACTATTAACGGAACAATGTACAATTCCCTGATTCCCTAAAATATTTGATCCGTTCTTCAATTGGTCCACGTCCGCATTCTAGTTTCACGCCAAGACAATCTATACATAAAAAGTCTCTAGCATTTCTTGTAACCAATTTAAGATAAATAGCTATATCATCCGACTTTAAATCTGATCCACATTCTCTGCACGTTTTATTATTTGACACTTATTTCACCAGTTTTGCACGTACTATCACACAATCATGCGCCGGTACTACAGGAGCAAATCTTTCTCTAAAGACACCTATCTCTTTGTGTTCCCAGCAATCATACATGGATAACGAAATTCCCGACGCATAAGGGATTCCAATGTCCCAAAACTGTAATGATAACTCTCTTTGAGTGTCACTTAGATTGAAAAATCCAATAGCAATGTCTCCATCAGTTAATACTTTTACAGACATAAATACATCATCTGAATTAAACCACTGAGGTTCCGGTTTAATTCGATAAGCTCCACGACATTCTATATCCTGATTAATTGCAATAATGTCACGATTCATCAAAATATCCTTTGTTATCTGGTTAGCATTTCTGAAATCACAGCCAATCATGAGCGGAGACCCCATAATACTCCATAAAGAAAAATGTGTTTTATACTCATTATCAGTGCAACCGCCAATTTTACTGCCAATCCAGTCACTATTACTTCCCCCATACATTCCAACAACCAACATATCCATATCATTATGACAATATGAACCTGTATAACATTCTTTATTAAGTTGTGATGTAGCTAAGGTCTTTATAGAATCCCAATTATCCTGTATATCAGCTGTTGACCTATACATATGCGCACCTGATTCGCGTATCCACTGATATACATCATCTTCACCCCAATTACAAGCTGAAAACAAAATGTCTCGTCCACAGTTTTTAAGTGCAAGACTCATCCTTTTGTATAGTAACTCCCCTGACATTTGTCTAGGCTTAAAGCAGTAATCATACTTTAAATAGTCCACACCCCATTGTGCAAACAATTCTGCGTCCTGGAATTCGTGTTCAAAACTTCCAGGATATCCTGCACACGTATGTGTTCCCACACAGGAGTACATTCCAAACTTCAAACCCTTCGAATGAACATAATCAGCAAGTGCTTTCATTCCGCTTGGAAATTTTACTGGGTCAGCTACAAGTGTTCCTTTATCATCTCTTTGCTTTAGACTCCAGCAGTCATCTATAACAATATACTCGTATCCTGCATCTTTGTATCCCTCAGAAATAAACCTATCAGCTACATCACGAATAAGTTGTTCATTTATGTCCCAAGTAAATGTATTCCATGAATTCCACCCCATAGGAGGCAACGCACCAAGTTGTATTTTTTCCATATTAATCATCCTTTCAAAATATAATTAGTTCTTTATAATTAAATAAATTTTATTTCAGCCCGTAAAACTCATCTGAATCAAAGCCAAGGTAGCTATCTGTCCTATCATTAACAGGAGTTATTTCAAGCATACACAGGTGGTTACAAGGGATTGTCAATTCTACTTCATAGCTCCCATTTTCTTCAAATAATTTTGAATCGCTTTGGAGAGGTTCAGCTGCAGCTTGTAATATCTTCAACTGCTTTTTATCAATACTGCGCGGTTTGCCCATGTTGCTCCAAGTCTGCATTGGGTTACCATAAGCTCCTCCTACAACTTTTTTAACAAGCAAAGCCTGTTTTCCTATTGCAGGTAAGGAAAGTGTATAAGTTTCATCTTCTGATGATTTGTGATCCCTCATATCATGCCAGTTATAACCAATAATTACATACTTATCATCATCTTTGGTTACAATCAAATGCTCATCACGGTAAAGTAATTCTTTACCAGCTTTAGAAAAAAACTCAAAGGCATAGAATGTTGGTTTTTTTATGGAGTTTAGAGCTATCAAACCGAAACCACCATGAAAAACCGACCTTGGAACATCCGCTTCCTCAAATACATCGCTAAAAGTCCAATATGAATATGAATCTGCATACTCGCCTGCTTCACTGAGTATACGAGCGATAAACGCAGCATTGAAATCTGTATCATGTACCGGACATACAGGATTGTAGGAGCTGTTGAACTCTGTTATATGAAGAGGCATATTTGCAATGCTCTCATAATCGGCCATGATTTTGCGAGTTTCCTTAAGCTCCTCAATCATAAAAGTTGGTTCATTCATAACATGATATACATAATGTCCTCTTGTAGTAGTCTCTTGGGCAGTATAACAGTGACGAGTAATGAAATCTAAAGGCAGATTATTTTTTATGCAATGTTCAAAAAATGACCTAAGCCAGTTCTCAGTATCAACACCGCAGATTGAAGGACCTCCAACCTGAATTCGGGGATCAGCTTTTTTTACAGCCACAGCAGAATATTCATACAATTTAAAGTATTCTTCCATGCTGCCAGCCCAGAAACCAATATTTGGTTCATTCCACACCTCTACAGGCCAATTCACCACTTCTTCTCTTCCATACCTTTCAATCAGATGATTTAGGGTAGCTGTTACTAGATCCGCCCATTTTTCATATGACGCAGGTGGTGTTACATTCCCTTTCCAGTAGAATACCGTCTGTTCACCGCTCTTTAGCTTTTCAGGCATGAATCCTAGTTCCAGAAAAGGTCGAATTCCATTCTCCATATAAGTGTCCATAACACTATCAAGATAGGTGAAATTGTAAAAAACACTTGTCTCACCATCCATGGTATATTCACGATATATTCCCATATCATCACTAAACAACCCGTGACCACGTATGTACCTGAAATGCACAGCCTCTTGAACCATTTTTAAATGGTCAATATATTCCTTTTGAAGTGCAAGACCCATTCTACCAGTACCAACACAAAAGGTTGCATTATTTTTAAAAGGTACGCCTAAAGCAGGTATTTCTATTTTTTTTAACATGTTAAAACCTCCTTAATATTTACCACAGCAAACCAGCTGTGGTCTTTATATTAGTTAATAAGTCGCAAGCTATAAAATATTATATCTAAACCTTGAAAACTCAGCAGTTCCGCCAATTTCATTTGTTGAATACATAAATAAACCAAAACGACATCCAACGAACATGTCCAACTTATATATCATTGAGTGTGTAATACCAATTTTCTTCCACTCATTATCATCCTTATAAAAAAATTGGCACTCATCAATATTATCTATGAAATTTCCATAGGCTTTTAACCTAACCTTGTCTCCTTTTACCGGAATCCTTGCATACTCTACTGCAGGTTCGTTATCTATAAGATTTCCAAATATAGATTTATCAGAGGTTACTTTAGCACACATTACCAAGTAATTTTGGCCTGCCTCTTTGGTAATTCCTATGAAGCCATAGGTGCTGATCAAAAAACATAATCCGGCATAATCGCCATCCTTAAGTTCACTACCATCTAAAGTAACACTAGCTTCACAGGCAGGTCCTGTAGACCTCTGAGTTAAAGTATTCACTGCATAAAATAAATTAGAACAAGTTTTTCCAGAACGAATGCGGTATGTGCCTTGCTTTTCCGTTACTGACCATAAAGTATCTGTTGGGATGTGATTCCACTGCCAGTAATCCTTTAGCTGAACCTTCCCCAATTGATCTGGCTCATAGATAAAATCATCATCGCCAACCAGAGGCTTGTACTCATATCCTGGCCTTGTACTGTCAATTTCAATATATTCTGGTGCCTTTTTATCGAACACAGGAAAATTATTTTCCCAGTGAATTGGTATAAGAACAGGTATACGTCCAACAGCACCATGGTCCTGAAATAATATTGAATACCATCTACCATCTGGGGTATCAACTATTCCTCCCTGAGCAATACCGGAATTGTGATATTTCATGTCATCATCAAAAACGTCTCCTCCAGTAAATTCACCTTCTAGAGAATCAGCTACATAACATGCCTCTGTTCTACGTCCTTTAGACTTAAGCATGTGTATAAAAATAACATAGTATTTACTGTTAATTTTATAACAATGAGCACCTTCATAACCAAGATAATGTGGCTTTAGATCTTGCACGATAATTCGGTTCAATCCACCAGGCTTAGGACCAGACATATCACTCTTTAATTCCATAATATTAATCTGAGTATTGCCATAAATAATATAAACTCTATCATCATCAAAGAGCAGAGAACAATCATGATAAAATCCCTCAATAATTTGTCTTTGCCAAGAACCATTTATATCAGAGGATGTAAATAAGTATGTTTTATGTGTATCATTTGCTACGAAGCACACATAAAATTTTCCCTTATTGTACTTGAAGGAAGCTGCCCACATTCCCTTTCCATAAATATTATTTTCACCTTCAAGTTTTTGACGAGGTGTTTTCTCCAAAATATCGTATACATGGGTTGCCACCTCCCAATGTATAAGATCATAGGACCGTAATATTACGCATCCTGGCATAAAATGCATTGTAGTACTGATCATATAGTAGGTGTCATCTACACGTATAACATCAATATCAGGGTAATCTGACCAAATAATTGGATTATTATTCATATTAAAGTCTCCGTTTCTAATCTTAATTTTATATTTTACTATCAAATACTTTTTATAGTATCCTTTATATTTTAACTACAACCTTCATGGTTACATGGGCAAGCTCTGGATCGAAATCCCGCTTAGCAGACATGTCGAATACAGGAATACCATTGATATTAAAATGCACCCTTCGAATTGCTGTGCATCTTGGACTACCCTTCATGGATTCCTGTGCATGATAAGTTATCATCAGATTTCCATATTTATCTGTGAAAAAAGCATTATGACCCGGACCATACTCATTCATTACAGAATAATAGGATAAAACAGGTGCATTGCTTTTGATCCAGTTATCAGAATTCAGTAAATCTTCACCTTTCTTGATTGATAACATACCTAACACATACGTATATCCACCTGCTGCACCTCCTGAATAGGTTATATATACGTAATTGTCTGTTACGATGGCATAAGGACCCTCGTTATTTACAGTATGCTCATTATTCTCCCAGCCATATAATGGTCTCGACAGTTCTACGGGTTCACTTGTCAGCTGCCAAGGCTTAGCAGGATCAATAGTTGCAATAAAGATTATGGAACCAGAATCCTCCGGAGTACCTATACCGTTGCGATATGACCATATCAAATATGATACTCCATAGGCTTCAAGGTAAGTCATATCAAGAGTAATTCCATCCGTTGTAAGATATGTCCTGTCCATTTTCATGATGCGGATCGGATCTTCCCAACTATCAGGATCTATAATATTGCCATTCTTTTTTAACTTCATGACGTGTGATTGAGGTCCCCACACATTTCCACTGACAGCAAAGAAAATATACAGTTCATTTCCAACTATATGTAATTCTGGCGCCCAGAACGTCTGAACCATTCCTTTAGGCTCACTTACATCTAAAATTATATATTCCTTGACCCCTTTTGCAAACAGTCCTAATATATTATCTGCTTCACGTACATACAATCTAATACCATCGGTATTATCATTTGTTGCAATAAAATAATATTTACCATTCCACTTGATAACATCTGGGTCGGCATATCCAACAGCTAATGGGAACTTATATACATCCTGAGTAACAGTACCAGTTATCTCATATGTATCAGATGTGGAAAAATCAATCTTATCTGTATTCCATATTACCTGTTTAATTGCTGTAGAACCATCCGTATAAACTGCCGTTGCTTTTACTACATTTACATCATCCACAGAAGATGCCTTTATTGAATCTTGTACTATCATGTCTATATTCTCAAGAGGTGACCATTTCATACGAAGCTCATCTCCAAACTTGACATCTACATGCAGCACATTGCCTTTCATTGCTCCTTCTGGTCCGGTTAATGATGTAGTGTATGAAATATCACTGCCTGTTTGTGGGTATGAGACGCTGCCTATATCGCTTATGTCAGTCAATATATTTTTATAAAAATTACCATCGATGTCTTTGCAATTTATTACATACATTCCTGTAAGTAAATCATATTCACAGATAACTTCCTGTACATAAGCATCTACCTGTAAATCAACTAGCCCGATCTCTTTAAAATGAAGAAGATCTTCAGAAGTACATAGCAAAACTTTCCCTTTACTCTCATTATCATCACTGCCATCAGCATTTATTCTAACAGCAACTATCCCAAAACTACCATTAGCTGTATTGAACAGATATGGTTTTATCAATCCTTTTTCATTTATTGTATTATTGTATCCAACGGTTGCTAATGCAAACAAAATTCCGTAGTTTTGGTTCAATGCTTCATAAGATGTTCCATCGCTACTATATGCAAGATGTGCACTATATGCTAGATTAGATGAATACAAATCTTTATCCGGCGTTCTAGTATAGATTAGAATGCTTGCTTTGGATTCTATTTTATCTTCTTTCATTTATTTTACCCTCCATAAATTTATGGTAATGTAAAAATTTTCACACTACTTTGTAAGTACTACAACGTTTGATTTTACAGTTACACCATCTTTGGTCACGTTCGCATAAAGATTTAGAGAATTTACACTTCCTAACTCATTTGATATATCAGCTTTTCCCTCTTCATCAAAGGTTAGTATTTCAGGATGATCTGTATAATAAGTAACTTCTGCATCACCTAGGTCAGCTGCACTGCCATCGGTCATATTACTGCTATTAATATTCAATCTTACTGTGTCTCCTGCTTTTAGTAAGTTAGTATCACAAACAACTGTCACTGATTTAAGTTCAGGTGCGCTTCCTTCTATAGTCCTAAATCTGAATATCGTAAATGAATACGGATCAAGTGTCACTTCATTGATATTACTAATACCTCTTATAATTGTAGTTACAGGCACTATATTTTTCGGATTATCGAAAGAGTTTGAATCATTTAAATTTGCTTGCTTAAGAACTATCTTTAATCCATTCGGATTTATATACTTAATACTGTTTAAGTTTATAGTTATAGTTTGCTTAGTACTCTGTGGATTTGTAACTTTTACGATAATATCTCCTGTTGTAGTGTCTTTGCTGGCTACAGAATATATAGGGCCTGTCTTAATTCTGTCAATGATATCAAATTCAAGTTCATCATTTATATAGCATTTTACCCTGTTACCTTTTACAACCATCTTAATGTTGTACCATTGGTTGTTGATAATTGAAGGAAATTTTGCTGTGTCATAATACGGTGTCATAAGTGAAGTTTGTCCATCTGTAACTTTTTTAAAGGCGCTCTTTGTGTTTCCCCATCCGCCTAAATATAAGCACAAGTAGTTTTTTGTATCCTGCTGACCTAAATTTATAATAACCCCTTCAGAACCTCCTAATTTTTTAGCCTTCAGTGTTATAGTATAATTGTCAGAAGTGATATTTCCCGTATATGCAAGAGTACTGTCAACCGATGTATCCTTTTGTGAAAAAACACCTTCGCTTACATCCCATGACCCTGCCATAGCGGTCCAGTTTGAATCATCACCGGAGAAATCATCACTAAATAGGACATTTTTTGTATCATTATCTATAATATTCACATCACTAAACTGAACAGATGTATTTTTTGATCCAAGTCCCAATGCTCCATGAATTTTATGACTAGTATTACTGCGTTTTATTATTTCGGAGGGTAAAGTAATATTTCCAACATTCCTCATATACATCTTTTGTATATAATAGTTTACAGTTCCATAGGCACCTGTGTTAGTAAAGAAAATAGCATCAGGCACCCATTGGGTATAGTTACTCTTGGCAAATAGTGGTGCATAAGCAGCTAGTTCCACCACATCTCCATTTTCTTCAAGCTGCGTCATATAGGCTGCTTCGGCCAAAGCATTATTCAAAGCATTTCCACGAGAAGCATATTCGCCTACAAATACTTTTCCAAGGTTACGGTCATAGTTGTCATATTGGTTCATACTATCATAAAAAACTTCTGGTTCAAGATAATAATGGTCATCCACGATATCCGCATCAACTGTTCCTTTTTGCATCCTTGACCAGGTTTCCAGGTTAATAGCATCATTCTTACCAAAGCCACCGCCTACTATCAGCTTTATTTCAGGATGTGACGCACGGATAGCACCTGAGAACAACTTATATATCTCGTAATATTCATCGCCACCATTTTCATTTCCTATCTCTAAATATTTCATGTTAAAAGGCTTTGGATGTCCCATATCTGCTCTGAGCTTTGCCCATTTGTTCTTCATATCTGTACTATTTGCAAAATCTACAAGATCAACTGCATCCTGCACTAATTCAGCCATCTCATCAAGTGGTATAGTAGTAGGGGTAACACTCCCTTTTGCCGGGTGAGATATCCCTGCACTAATACATGGAACAGCTTTTGCACCAAGATCTTCAGACAATCGGAAATATTCATAAAAGCCAAACCCATTTGACTGATTATAATAATGATATTCACCGCTAAATGCCCAGTTACTAAAGTTGTTTTTACGTTGCTTAAGAGGACCAACTGTATCTTTCCATTTATAGCGATTAGAAACTATTCTACCTTCTACTAAACAGCCTCCAGGGAAACGAAAAAACTTAGGATTCATATCACCCAGCATTTTCCCAAGGTCATACCTTACTCCATTTTCCCTGTTTTTCCATGTTCTTTGAGGGAACAAAGATACCATATCTACATCAAGTACACCTGTGCCTTTCATAAGAATCTGTAATCTTGCAGTAATTGAAGAATTATTTGGCTGGAGTACACATCTAAATTTTTGCCACTCACTTGTGACCCCCACAAAGGTTGCTGTTGCATACAATGCTTTACCATCAGCACTTGTCAGGCTCACTTCTATAGGTCCAGAATAGTTACTGCTTTTGGTGAAGAGTGAAAATTTATATTTATCGTTTTTCACAATGTTCATACCTGGGGTAGGTGTAATAGATGTATTTGCTGCATCTGGAAAACCAGTATTATAAACGCCTACCCCGGTTCCCATAACAGTAGCTGTTATCTCTAAATAATTTGGATTGTTTTCATGTATGCCTGAACTATTGGCAGTAGTTATTGTGGCTGATCCGCCTCCAGTTTCAATTTTATACCATGCATAATGCCCAGCGTGCGTTTGTACCATTGCATCATCCTCTGATTTTACATATTCGAATGATTTATTCTGCACAAGCTCAGCGTATAATCCTCCGTCAAGTCCAAAGTTTATATCTTCAAAGAAGAGCCCGAACAAGTTAGGATTAATATCAACACCCTTTTCTGAAGCGTTTATTTCAATTTTGTAAGGAGCTGCACCACTAGGCAGAATAGTTACAGAAGAATCCACTTGTGAAACAGGTGTACTAGTCATTATTCTCTTATCTCCTTTTATTTTTAATATTCTATAGTATTACATCCATGGATACCTTTGATAATTCCTGATTTAAGTCCTTGTCCTCTGTCAAATCCAATACAGGATAACCATCAATATCAAAATGAACACGGCGAAGACCGGAAGATCTAGGCGCTTCAATCCCTGGCCTTCCATGATAAGCATTCCACACAGTTCCGTTGTCATCTATCACGTATGAGTTATGACCAGTACCGTATTCTCCTGGAACACTTCTTGATGTTAAAAACGGATAATTTCCCTTTGTCCAACTATCAATACTTAGTAAATCTGCACCTTTATCTGCAGTTAACAGTCCCACAACATAAGTGGCATCTACTGCTGCACTGGAAAAGGTTAAAAATAGCTTTTCATCCCTAATCAGAGCAAATGGTCCTTCATCAACAAATGTATGGTTATTAGCCCAGCCATAATCTGGTTTAGTAAGAAGTACTGGATCACTTGTAAGCTTCCATGGCTCCCTTGGATCTACTTTTGCAATATAAACCCATGCACCAAGATCCACTGGAAGAAATTCACGCTGTGACCATGCTACGTAATACACTCCATCCCATTTAAAATTTGTCATATCAAGAGAAATGGTCTTTCCTGCTTCACATAAATATGTACCATCTTTCTTTACAACGCGATGAGGTCTTGACCAGTCTGCTGCGCACATTGGATCTCCAGCTTTTCGTAACTTCATAACGTGAGACTCCTCACAAAAAAATTCTCCTGGCGACGCCGCATGAAAGATATATAGTTCATCCTCCACAATGTGGAACTCTGGTGCCCAAAGCAGAGCCCCAATATCATCATAAGTGCTAGAATCAAGTATCAATACTTCCTCACTATCTTGCAAACTTGGAATGTTATCCGCTTCTCTCATGTATAGGGTATGATTATCATCAGCATCATTAGTAGCAATAAAATAGTACTTTCCATTCCATTTGGCTATACATGGATCTGCACGATTGATAGCAATGGGAAATGCGTAGTGGTCTTGATGAACTGTACCTGTTATTCGATAGGTCCCTGGCTTGTCCCATTTTATCCCAGAAGTATCCCAGTCAACCATCTTTGAATCTATTGTTCCGTCACTATAAATGGCAGTTGCTTTCACAGCTTTTAGGTCCTCTTGTGATGTAATGGATACACTTTGCGGAATTTCTATTTTAACATTTGTTGGAACAGTAAGTTTGCAGATAAGTCGATGAGCCACTACTTGTGATATACTAATAACATTCCTGGGTATTATCCCCTCAATGTCAGCGCTCACAGGTTCTATTACAAAAGCTTCAGCTTTTTCTGCAGGCGATACATTTGTGAGACTTATTAAATTAGTTGCCAAATTTTTATAATATTCTCCATTCTCATTTCTCCAAATAATATCATAAACATTCTTCTCGTTATTATACTTGCAGGCAACGTCAGTTACATAATTATCTCCCTTAAGATCAAGGAGCCCAATTTCCTTATATTGCAAAAGATCTGATGAAGTAAATAATAAAACTTGACCTTTGCTCTGCTGATCGTCTCCGCCATCCGGTTCAATACGTACGGCAAGAACTCCAAAAGCACCATCTTCCATATAGAAAATATAAGGATTTTTTAGACTTTTTGCATTGAGGGTACCATCAGTGTTATCAGTTGCCTTTGCAAACAAAATACCTGAATTATGATTCAAGTCTTTAAAATTTTCTTTGTCTTCACTATATGCAAGATGCATACTGTAGGCTAGCTTAGTTGAATAAATTATATCTTCCTGTGGTAGTCTAGTATAACAAAGTACAAAGTTTTGATCTTTTCTAATTTCCGATATCATCATATATACAGTTCACTCCTTTAATTAATAATTTCATATAAGCATGAAAATGTGTGTGTATGTTCCATTAGTTATAATTGATATAATTTTCAATGCTATTATAAAAAAATTATAAGATATTGAACAATTTGAAACAATGATATATCCTAATACAAAATTGATATATTCTAAGATTACTATAAAGAAAAAATTTCAAGGTAATAATTCATTTGTACTAAAGTTGCATATAAAAATACCCTATAAAATAGACTATTAAATGTCTACTCTATAGGGTACATTATACAAATATAGGTGTATATAATTTTCTAATGTGGCAACATAGTTGATTCACTGACCACCTTACGGTATTCTCCAGGAGTAATATTACAATATTTTTTAAATACCTTTATGAAACGGCATGAATTCTCATAGCCAACCAATTCAGCTATATGCTCGACAGATAATGTAGCATCTCTTTTGATAAAGGCTTTTGCTTTTCTAATTCTGTACGAGTTTAGGTACTGTATAAAAGATGTACCCAATTCTTTTTTAAACAAAGTGCTTGCATAATTGGGATGTAAATTTACAGTCTCTGCTATATCATCAAGACGAATATCTTGCTCATAATTTTTATTAATGTAGTCAATCATCTTTGTTACACTTTCAGAATATCTGTTACTTGATTGATTCTCACTTAAATAACACGATATTTTAGCTACAATACTTTGCACTTGATTTTTCAGTTGTACATCATCAATGATATTAATTATCTTAGCATCTATATCTTTATTTACCACAATTATATCATCTAATATTAGGCCCAAATTATTTAAATATATTGCAATATCTGAAATTACTATAGAATATACACTATTTAAATAAAAAACATCTTTGTTGTTAATAGAAAGCAGTTTCTCAAGATAAATATTTAACCCCTCACCCATATCTTCCTTCGTGTTTGATTCAAAAATTTTAGCAATCTCATTATAATCCATCGATGCTAATGCTTTTTTAATATCACTTTCTTCATTTGTAATTTCATCCCACAAATATTTATAAAAATATAAATGTCTCAATGCATCATTATATAATGTATGTATTGAATCTATTCTATTAGATGTTGAACTCATCCCAATGCTTTTTATATTAAAAAACCCATTTATTTTAAAACATGATAATTCTTTATATAAATCTCTTTCACAAATTCTTTGATCTAGATTGGATAAGATAACAATCTGATTTTTATGGTGTAATGAAAAAATCTGATAATTATTAAAAAAACTTGATAATATAGTATTAAACATTGTTACATCGTATTCTCTGTAATTATTTTCTATTTGTATTAGAATAACCATAAACATTTTTAATGGAAAAATCATGTTAACTATGTTTTTTTCAAGAAAAAATTCCTCATATGGAACGTCATAAAACATTATTTCTCTTATTTTATTCAAATTTTGATTTATTAATTCTTCTTGCTCTTGACCAATTTTTTTAGAAATGTTATTTAAAAGCTCAGCCAATTTTACCTTGTCTATTGGCTTTACAATATAATCTAAGGCTTTATATTGTATAGCCTTCCTAGCATATTCAAAATCAGCATATGCTGTTAGTATTATAAACCTGCTACATATCCCACTTTTTAATACTTTTTCTATAAGCTCTAGTCCAGTCATTTCAGGCATAGAGATGTCTGTAATAATTAGGTCAGGTGTAAAATAATTTAATTTTTCAAGAGCATCTATGCCATCAAAGGCTTTAACTATTTCCACACATTCACTGAATTGATTTATAATAATGTTTTCAATACCTGTTAAAATAATCGGTTCATCATCAACCACCATTATTTTCATCTTTGACATCTCCTTTGTACCTGTATAAATATAAAGTACATGTGCTTCCCTCATTAGCCACACTAGTTATGACAAGTCTAGAATTTTTTCCATAATAAGACTTTATTCTTTCACTAACACTATATACACCAAAACCTGCATTTTTTGTCTGAAAATCTTTTATATCAATTTTATTTTCCAAAACGTTCTGAATTACCAACAATGCTTTTGCAGAAATTCCGTAACCGTTGTCATATATTGTGATTATAATATATTCCTCATCCCTTACAATAGAAATTTTTATAAAACCTCGACCGCGGCATTTAGAAATTCCATGTACTATACAGTTCTCTACCAAAGGTTGCAGGATAAATTGTGGGCATAAAAATGCATCTATATTTGGTTTGATATTGAATTCGAAATGTAATCTATCTCCCATTCGCATCTTTTGAATTTTCAGATAATTTTTTACATTTTCTATTTCTTCCTTTAAGAATACTTCATTTTTAGAAGAAGAAATACTATATCTCATAAGCTTACCGAAAGTGAATATAATATTCGATACATCAAAATCCTTATTAGACTCAGCAAGCATTCTTATTGATTCTAGTGTGCCAAATAGAAAATGAGGTCTGATTTTTGCCTGTAGTGCAGCATAAATAGCTTCTTTCCTCAACATTTCCGCCTTGTAAACCGTGTTTACCAATTCATCTATACGCATGATCATTGAATTATATGAATCTATTAAAAAGCCAATTTCGTCCTTTCCGCTTTTTCCTCTATATAATGAAATATTTCTTTGATCAACATTTCTCATGTGGTTTGCCAGCTTTAGTACACGCGATGTTATATTTGTGGCTATAAAATAATAAATGGCAGACAGTACAAGAAAAAATATTATTATATACAATAATATTGTACTTTTTTTAACTTTCAAATTATTAAGCGCGTAGGTTTCATCTTCAAATGTAATCATTTTCATATTTAATGTCTTAATATATGTGACGTTGCCAATTACTTTCTTTCCATCATGATCTATATGAAAGTATCCGTCGGATTCTGCCTGTTGCAAAAGTTTATCCAAAATATCATCATTACTCGTAGATATGTTTTTTCCCGTTTTGTAAAGCACATCATTATTCATATCCACTAAATATATTGTATTATTACCCATTGACATATGTTTAATGTTGTTGATGTAATTTGATATTATTTCCGCACTAGGCAAAACCTCTAATATTCCAAGTTCTTTATCAAAATCATTATTAAATATTTTCTGATAATATTTGATATCTGGCAAAGCACCTTTATCTGATTTTTGTACAGTCCATTCGCCTTTTCCGACAGTTAGTTTGTCTAAAATGACCTTATCATTATCAAATGTATCTTTATTAACTATTAACGGAGGAATGGTAAATGCCTTTTCATTGTTTTTATAGATATTAATATTTTTGATGTAAGGCATGCTTGAATACGCATAACCATATAACTGTTTTATATATTTAGAAAAAATATAAACACTATCCAAATTTGAATTATGATTGCCATCTAGATAGTCTATTATATTAGTATTATACTGAAATAAACTATATATATCATGTATTTTTGCCAAATCTTTTTCCATACTAAAATAATATTCGTAAAGAATATTCTGTTTCTGATTTACATATTCATTGAGCATACTGTCGTAGAATCGTTTATATATAAATGTACCAAGCAACGTTGACGGAATCATAATAATTATAATATACCCAATTATAAATTTATTACGTAATCCCATTTTATTTAAGCAATTAAAAATTTTAACAAACAAAACAGCATATCCCACCTTTCTTTCTAAGTCTTAATATAATTACCCTCTGTGTTCGTATTCATATTAAGCGGCGTGATGCAAGGAAATTGTTTTTTTACCATATCAAAAACCTAATTCAGCGTGTCCAGTATTCTTACATTATATAACGTATACTGTGTTTTGTATATTATAAAATCTGGTAGCTAATAAAAAAAACAGCATAAGTTACTATAACTTAGGCTATTTTTTACTCAAATATATATTATTTCATATTTTACCTCTTTCTTTACTTAGAATCCTTTTTTCTTGGATCGATACTGAAACTTACCTTACCGATTGTAAGTCCTGTAAATGGTCCAGCAGTAGTTTAGCATATAGCTTCTGCACAATGTCCTCTTAGTTTTACCCTCCATACTGTTACCAGTTTTCATTAGCTAAAAGTTAATAACTACTATGGATTCATCTGCCACCTGCACTACATCGTATCTCCCTTATGTTCCCTCTTGTTTGAACTTACCTATTAAAATAAATAGGATAATACAGGTTTCACCAGATAGGTTTGCCTGCCTAAATGCGAACGCATCCGTCTTAACTTATAAAGTTAGCCAACTTTGGGGCTTTCCAATATTTTTCAGTGTTACCCACTTTATAAGCCATCTTCGGTTTACTTTCGTTATCTTCCACATTTCCCTTGTTGCTTCCTTCAGACCCTAATGTTGCCAGTAACGCCCTTGCTCTCAGGTTGTCTTCCCGTAGGTTAGGTGACGTAGGCTTCTTTCAGCCTATCGGCTCTGCGAACATACTGGACGTACAAAAAGCCTTGAAAAAGTTGATTTTCAAGGCTTTCTTATAACCATTGTTAGTGCATATCTTTTGGGGTTATACAAACTGTAAATCACAATCCATATAATACGATTTTCCCTTTATAGCTGTAAACTCTATGTTCTTTTCCTTGCAACATACTCTAACTAAGCAGTCTACAGTTGCAGTGATTTTTGCGTCCCGAATATTTCCATTTTCCCAGGAAATATCAACCTCAAATCCCCCCCGCGCCTTCAATCCCTTTACATACCCATATTTCCACGCCTTTGGCAGTGCAGGAATAAGTTGTATTTCTTTTTCATGGCTTTGAAGTAGCATTTCAGCAATACCAGCTGTACAACCAAAATTTCCATCAATCTGGAAAGGTGGGTGATTATCAAATAGATTCGGCAATGTGGATTTTCTTAACAACCCCATTACATTCTGGTAAGCTTCCTCACCATCTTTAAGCCTGGCCCACATATTAATGATCCAGGCTTTGCTCCAACCTGTATGCCCTCCTCCATGTGACAATCTTCTTTCGAGAGTCTTTCTTGCGGCAAAGGCCAATTCTGGAGTTCTCTTAATAGAAATCTGATTACCGGGATATAGGGCAAACAAATGGGATATGTGGCGATGTCCCAAATCAATTTCTTCATAATCTTCAGCCCATTCCATAATCTGTCCATATTTTCCTATCTCAGGTTCGGGCACCCTACTCAAAATTTTTGATAATTCTAGTCCGAATAATTCATTTTTATTAAGAATTTTTGAAGCATCAATACAAGCATTAAAAAGCGCATAAATGATTTGACTATCCATTGATGATCCTTTGCACATGACCCCACTCTCCCCGTTTGGAAGGCGATACTCATTTTCAGGTGATATGGTCGGGCAGATTACAAGTCGCCCATCAACATCCTCTACCAAGTAATCGACTAAAAATACTGCGGCTTCACACATTGTCTCATAAACATTATTTAAAAACTTAATATCTTTCGTAAACTCATAATGTTCCCATAAATGCAAGCTTAGCCATGCTGCTCCCATAACCCAATATGTAGAACTTAAGCATACATCCTGAGGAGCTGTATCTGCCCAGATATCAGTATTGTGGTGTGCCATAAACCCCCTGCATCCATACATAACATTGGCAGTTTTACGTCCAGGTTCCCTCATTCTCTCAAGAAGATCAAACAAAGGAAAATGGCATTCAGAGAGGTTACAAGTTTCCACTGGCCAGTAATTCATTTGAGTATTAATATTTATAGTAAATTTACTATCCCATATTGGAAGCATATCCTTGTTCCATATCCCCTGGAGGTTCGAAGGTAAGGAACCAGGCCTGCTGCTTGATATAAGCAGATATCTTCCATATTGGAAAAACAAACTAACTAAACCTGGATCTTCTCCTCCGTCTTTAATCAGCTCTATTCTATCATCTGTAGGAAGTTGATCCAATTCTTTATTCTCATTTTCACATATCTTGAGTTGAACCCTATTAAATAACCCTGTGTAATCTTCTAAATGTGCTAGGTATATTTCTTCATATGAAAGTTCTGAAATCACATTAATACGATCCTGACATACTTTTTGAATATCTATTTCCCGAAACGTAGTACTGGAAGCAAGTATCAAAGTCACAGAATCTGCTTCTTTGACTATCACATTGTTGCCAATGGAATAGGTATTACCACCTTCTGTCTTCACCTTTAACACGCTACAAAATTCCACAGCCCCTTTACCCCCACACTGTCCTGACATAATTGAACTATCAGGACCAATTGCACAAGATTTATCTACATAGGCATTGAAGCCTCCATTATACTTGTACTTTTGGGTTGTGAATGGCTCATAATTCCATGGCTCATTGCCTCTAGAAAGCTGCGTATGAAAGGATATTGCCCCTGCCTTGTTAGTAGTCAACCTTACAACCATGACTTGATGAGGATAACTCGTAAAAATCTCACGTTTAAATTTCGTACCATCGACACAATATTCTACTCTTGCTACGCCTGTAGCAAGATCAAGCTCTCTTTTGTACCCACTGACATTTCCCTTTTCACCCGAAAAGAAAAGGTGTAAATCTCCCAACGGTTCATAATGCCGCTGCCCTTCTGGTATTCCTGATAGCGCAAAAGCCGAAAGCTCCTCTGCTTCTTTAATTTTACCTTCAAATATCAATTTTCGGATCTTTGGCAGGTGTGAAGCGGCATCTGGATTATTCCTGTCCCTTGGTCCACCATACCATATGCTATCCTCATTTAACTGTATACGTTCACTATAAATTTTCCCAAAAATCATACCTCCAAGTCGTCCGTTTCCAATTGGTAAAGCTTCCTCCCATGTTTCTGCAGGTTTTTTGTACCAAAGTATCATATTACTTAATGTATTCATTGTACATTCACTCCCTTCATATATAGTATCTAGTACTCTCGAAAACTCTCATAGTGGGCACTTTTTATGATTTTATGGATAGGCTGATTCGTAAGGATAAAGCTCTTTACAAATCCAAGCTGCGTAAAGTTAAACGTAAGCCACGAAAAAAGGAAAATAAAAACCAAAAGATGAATAATTCCAAACCAAGTGTAGCCTATAGATTAGTTAAAAGAATCCTAAAATAGGATAATTCTAAACTTCCTCAAAAAACAGAATTAAATTTGAAAACCATACTTAAAAATTTATTTGTTCTGCCCTCTTTATCTATGGGTATTCTAGGTAATCATTTTAAATTAAATATCGCAGCTGATGGAACATGCATGCCCACGCATGCTTCGCCTTATTGTGAAAAAGTATGTGATTGTAAACTTAAACCTGGAGAACATTGTAATTGTTTTCTCAAATTTACCGACCCCAGTGCAACCTGGGGATGGGACAGTTTCAATGAAGAATACTTTTATGGACATACTTTCATGGTTTTACTACTTGTGATAGCTTTTACAGTCTACCTACCATATTAAACTTGTCAGTGCATCACGTCACGATTCTGTGACTGGAGTTTATGCTCTTAAAGAACTCACTGACTTATATCCTGAAATTAAATTTTATTCAGCAGCTTATGACTACCAGTTGCATTGGCTGATATTTTTCCCGTTTTAATTAATAAAGCAGCTTAAAGTAAGGTTGTTCTATAAAGTTTGCAGCCTACGGCTTTTATTAATGGACTATAAAAAAGTTTTTTTGTCATGCTTATAATTATAAAAATCGCACCATTTTGCCTAAACAATAATAATTATTACAAAGCCTACTGATTGTAAATTATTGTTTTCCGATTACTAAAAGCAAATTCAATACAATTTTTCGAGTAATCTTCTTAAATCATTCAATTAAAAACGGGTATCTCCTAAAAGATTTTTTCGATCATTTCGAAACACCCAGTTTTAATATCTATAATAATATTTGTTCTGCGAACTAATGGATAATGAAATCTTAGCTATTTCAGATATCTCAAGATCTGTATGCTATGAGGATCCACTTATGCTTTCAAAGATGTTTAAGAAAATTAAGGGGACTTCTCCAAGTTACTATAGAAAATCTTTAATATTAAAAACCAAAGTTAAACCTTATTCTAATTAACCCTCTTTAAAATTTCCTTTGAGCCATTTCTCATATTGATTTTTAAAATCTTCAGAAACATCCTCCCATTTCAATTTTGAAGAAGGTGAGTAAAATGTGATAAAGTCCTCTAGCACTCTATCACATTTTATGTATTTATTCTCTAAATTTAACGCACTTACCTTTGCTTATAACAATTGATTTTCTTTGACTACCATATACTACAGAGCATTGTCCGCCTAATTTTGAACCTATTATTGCATTTACTAATTTACCATTCTTCCATTCAATATCAACATCAAAACCACCTCTAGCTTTTAATCCTTTTACATACCCTTCTTTCCAAACCTTTGGTATAGCAGGTAAAAGTGTTATTGTACCATCATGGCTTTGTAATAGCATTTCAGCAATTCCAGCAGTTGCACCAAAATTCCCATCTATTTGAAATATTAAATGATCCTTCTTCGATAATGGTGGATGCATATCAAATAGGTTAATGTATACTAGCCGTTCAAACATTGTCATTAATGTTTTATAAGCAGTTTCTCCATCATTAAGCCTTGCAAAAATGTTTATTAACCAAGCGCAGCTCCAACCGGTATATCCTCCACCGGCTTCAAGTCGCCTATTCAAAGTCCTTTTACAAGCCTCAATAAGTTCAATGTTTCCACTAGTTATTATTTGTTGTCCAGGGTATACTCCAAATAAATGGGATACATGACGATGACCTGGCTCTTCTTCTTCGAAATCTTTATACCACTCCTGGAGCTGTCCATATTTACCTATTTTAAAAGGTAAAAGTTTTTTATAGGCCATTTCAACTTCTTGTTTGAAGTAAGCATCTATTTCTAATATCTCGCATACCTTTATAAAGTTCAAAAACAGCTCTCCAATCATTGAAATATCAGAAGTTGATCCCATACTTACATTGCAAACTTCTCCCGCCTCTGTAATAAAAGCATTTTCTGGTGAGGTAGAAGGGCATGTGACTAAATGTCCTTCATCATCCTCAATAAGCCAATCCATACAAAAGTCTACAGCTTCTCTCATTACTGGATATGCACGATTTTTAAGGAATTTTTTATCGCAAGTGAAGGAATAATGCTCCCACAGATGCTGACATAACCAAACTCCTCCCATTGGCCAATATGCCCACTTTGCTGAGCCACCAACTGCAGTAGGGCTTCTCCATATATCCACATTATGATTTACAGTAAAACCTTTGCAATTATAATTAATCATTGCTGTTTTGCTTCCTGTGACACTTAATTCATCTATCATATCAAACATTGGTTCATGACACTCACTTAAATTGCAGACTTCAGCGGGCCAGTAATTCATCTGAGCATTTATATTTGTAGTATAGTTGCTACTCCAAGGTGCTCTAATTTCATGGCTCCATATTCCCTGAAGGTTAGCTGACTGGGTTCCAGGACGAGAACAAGAAATAAGAAGGTATCTACCAAACTGAAATAATAATGCAGCAAGTTGTAAATCTTCTTTTCCTTCCTTAACATTATTAATTCTTTCATCTGTAGGAAGTTCTTCCATCCCTGAAGAACCTAAATAAATGTCAACTCTACTAAACAATTTTTTATAGTCTTCAATATGATCAAACATCAATTTATCATAGTCCTTTTTAAGGGCATTGTTTAAATAATTAGCACATAAAATAGAAGGGTTCCGACCGTCACTACTAGGCATTTTGTTGAAACCGTTAAAACTCGTAGCTGCAGCGATAACTAATATAACTGAATCCGCTCCCTTTACATGAATCTCATTACCCTTTGCCTCTATAGATCCCTTCTCAATAATTACTTTTAGCTGAGTTTCAAATTTCATTGCTCTACTCTTCGATTCCACCTCGTAAACCACTGGTTCCAAACAATCATAAACATAATTGGGTTCTACGTGGCTTGGACATCTGCCTTCAAGTACTAATCCTTGCTCTTCACTGAAATGTACAGTGTGCTTTAATTCGCTATTAATCCAAGTTTTTAAGTTTATTTTCCCCTTCTTGTTACAAGTAATTCTAACCACAATTACTTGGTCGACAGCGGATGAAAACGCTTCTTGGATAAAGCATTGGTCTGCACTGGTAAAGTACGTTCTTGTTATTGCGGTTCCAATATCTAGTTCTCTACGATAATCACTAACTTGACCTAGACCGTCATGTTCAATATATAAATTTCCTAAAGGCTCATAGGACTCATTATACGAACCAAGCATTGTATCTTCTATAATTTTTTGTGCCTTACCATATTCATCATCAAATACTAACTTTCTAACTTCATCAATATGTTTTACAGCATCATGATTGTTTGTGTCCTTTGGATATCCTGACCATAAAGTATCCTCATTTAATTGAATTCTTTCCTTTTCAATACCACCAAATACCATTGCTCCGAGTCGACCATTTCCTATAGGAAGTGCTTCTTCCCAGCTACTTGCAGGCTTGTTATACCAAAGAGTCATGTTTTTTTCCTTTAGGTCCATTTTATTCCTCCTAAAATTTACTCAATATTTACCTTATTTATTTCAAAAGTACCAGTATCCTTGTATTGTTAATATGCCCATTTTTTCACCTCTAAAATTATAGTTTATTTCGTCTTATAATCCTAAGATACTACTAATTCATATATTCATCTTACATAATCATGCTTTAATATAGCACTATTATATGATTGGAGTAGAAAGATTTGAGCTGAAAAAAGGCGAGTGTGCTTATATTAAACCATATTCATGCCAATTGTCATTCTCAGATTACTGTAGATGATCTTGCTAAGGTGTTATCATACAGCGTCTCACATTTTACTCGCTTTTTTAAAGAGCTCACAGGAATGACACCTATAGAAAACATCAACCGTCAGAGAATTTATTACGCACTGCAAAAGTTTATCCAAAATATCATCATTACTCGTAGATATGTTTTTCCCCGTTTTGTAAAGCACATCATTATTCATATCCAATAATTATATTCTATTATTATCCATTGACATATGTTTAATGTTGTTAATATAATTTGATATTATTTTCGAGTTCTTTATCAAAATCATTATTGAATAGTTTATGATAATATTTAATATCTGGAAAAGCACCTTTATCTAATTTTTGAAAGGTCCATTCGCCTTTACCAGCAGTTAGTAGTTAGTAGTTAGTTTATCTAAAATGACCTTATCATTATCAAATGTATCTATATTAACTATTAACGGAGGAACGGTCAATGCTTTTTCGTTGCTTTTGTAAATATTAATACTTTTGAATAAAGGCATGCTTGAATAAACATAACCATATACCTGTTTTATATATTTGAAAAAAATACAAACACTATCCAAATGTGAATTATAATTTCCATCTAGATAGTCTATTAAATTAGTATCATACTGAAATAAACTATGTATATCTTGTATTTTTGCCAAATCTTTTTCCATACTAAATTAGTATTCGTAAAGAATATGCTTTTTCTGATTTACATATTCATTCATCATACTGTCATAGAACCATTTGTAAATTACTATTCCAAGCAGAGTGGACGGAATCATAATATATCCTATTATAATTTTTTTACGTAATCCTATTTTATTTAAGCCACTAAAAACTTTAACAAAAAAAACAGCATATCCCACCTTTTTTTCTATCTAAAACTTTTTTTACTCAAAATTATTTTATTTTATATTTTATCTCTGTTTACTTAGAATCCTTTTTCCTTGGATCGATACTGAATCTTACCTTACCGCCTGTCAATCCTGTAAATGGTCCAGCAGTTCTAAGATCTCCATCAGCAATACCAAAATAATCGGTTGTTACTTTTTCATCCGCTTTTACCATAGGTAAATCATTTTTAAGTATTACCTCCATGATCATGTCGTCGCTATTGATGTCGATTTCCACATCACAGGTATATCCAGTCTTGTCAAATCCACAGAATTCCTGCCATGTTTCCAGATCCAGGCACATTTCAGGTTCCGGATACATGACCCGAAGGTATCCGCTAGTCATCTTTGAATACGCATTCCCCTCAACAGTATTGTGCTCATTTGGCAGGATGATTGCAGCTTCCCCACATTGATAGAACATGTTGTTAAAAAATTTGTTCTCCCTAGACGTTCCGCCACGTTTTGGCCCGATCCTGAATGCCACTACCTTTGCAAAAAAGCCTGCCTTGTTGCATTTGCCGATAAGATTGTTAACTATACGAAGCCTGTCGGTACCCTCCAGATAAATCCCATAACCATTTCTAGCGTCTGATTCAATTGTTTTGTACCAACCAGAAGATCCACGCTCCGTCGCAACTGTATTTTTATCATACCTTCCTTCAACATTCCAGATGATATTATTGTCTATAAGGTTCTCTGCATCCCGCGTACACTCAATGAATATATGCTCCCTTGAATTAATTCCGTCTAGGAAGAGATTCGACGTAATGCGGTTATTCTCATTTGCAACATCCATCCATAGTGCATCGCAACCGTGGCATTCCTTGATTATGTTGCGACGAATAAGCGAATTAACCGAATTATGCACCTTGATGCCTCCAGCTTCCCATGAAAGCTCCATTCGTTGCCAACCTGTCCCACTGATTAAGTTGTCCTCAATGAGCATATTTTTTACGAACAATCCTGCAATACCACATACTCCAGCATCTTTAATCGTGTTCCGCCTAATGATGGTATTTCCAATAATTTGCCCTTCGATGGTCGTATGGTGCCAGCATTCATCTCCGCAGTCAATTCCAGTCGCGTTTGACCAGTCAATGATGCAATCCTCAATAATCCAGTGATGTCCACGATAACAGGAAAGAGATCCACGTTGAGGAACCGGTGCAACCGTGGCCGCATGCGCCAATGTCAGCCCTTTCACCCTAATATAGGACAGAAATGGGACCTTTGGTGCAAAACACTGTTCACGACTGCTCAGTTCAACAATATGGTTCAAAGGATCGTCATCTTCAGCCAGACGGATATGTACTTTCTGTCCATTAGCTTCGACCCAGTAAGTATTTTCATTTTCACACAGCATGTAGTACAGTTGAACCTGCTTCATTGGTTTACCATCAACAAATACCATCCCTCTTCTATTTAAATAGGTTGTCATGTCGGTTTTTTCATATTCGATAAACAACCGATCATGAAGGATATTCACGGCACAAAATGGGTTATAGCCTTTGAAATCCTCAGGATTTAGTTCAATTTCCCACACTTTAATATCTTCACTTATTGCAATGTTATCGCCATAACCGTTAGATACCCTCCATCCAGAGCTAGGCGTAAAGTCTGTTACTTCAACGGAAGCTTTAATAATTACTTCTTCTCCCTGGCAGGCTTCATAACTTATCATTTTTCCTGGATTAAGTCCGCCTATTGCGGGTTGTACCGTTTCTCGGTATGTACCTCCGTGAATTAGCACCCTCCACCCTGGAACTAATATTTGGGCTGCAGCATTAATTGTTTTTAAAGGTTTTAAAGCAGTACCGTCATTTTCATCAGACGCATTTGGATTTCTATTATCCACGTGAATTTCACGTTCAAATTTATGTGGTATTTCCCAGAACTCAAACATTTGACCGTTAGGAAGCTTAGCTGTTGGATCATATTTTTCCATAATAATAAACACCCCTTCAAAAATAGGGGTAAGTATTATAATTAATACTTACCCCTTATTATTTACTAAACTAACGTTTGTACAAATTATTTCGCATTAGCAGTTGCTTCAGCTCGCAATTTAACTAAAGCATTACACCTTTCAGTATCAAGAGTTACTAGATCTTTCCATCCTTGACCATCCAACGCGGTTTTCATATCTGTCCACAGTTTGTCGAATTCACCTTCGTTTTTAGCGAATACCATCTTCCAAGATGTATCCACAACTAGTTGCTTAGACTGGCTACGCTTGGTCTTTATATCTGAAGAATCAGATCCAAGACTTGTGTTGATAGCAGGTACAATTTTAATCATTTTATTCTTTGTATAATAATCTTCAGCATCTTTTGCATGATATTTTTCTGTCCACTCATTAGTAAGTGCTGTTTTATTTGCTTCAATTGTTGAATTCCAGTAATTAGGATTATAAAATTCACCTGTACTAGGATCTTTTGAGATATCACCAAGAAGCAATGTGTTAATAGCATTTTGTCCGTCTTTAAAGCCGCCTCCGCCATATTCTGCAGGTACTTTAAGATTATCTGTGAAAGCAGTTTGTCCTATATCAGTATATTTTAATTTTCCATCAGCCTGTCTAGTAAAATTGAAATTTTCAATACCAGATGTCAGGTAACGCATACCCTCAGGAGATACATACCAATCCAAAAATTCCATTATTCTCTTAGGATCTTTAGCTTTAGCACCGATAGCAAACACACTACCATCGCCATAATAAGGATCACCTTTCTGAATTATATTCAGATCAGATATTGGAACACTTACAGTTCCAAGTTTCTTCTTACCTTTTTCTATAGTATTATAGAAACCTGTTTCCCAGCTGTACCACAATAGGCCAACCTGATTATTTGTCAATTTCGCAGATACTGTGTTCCAATCCTGTGAAGCTGAGTCAGGATCTACTAGTCCCATCTTATTTGCATCAAAGAAGAATTTTAACATTTTGCGATATATTCCGTCGTCATTTGTAATAGGTTGTACGTTACCCTCTGCATTAAGCATTACAGAACTTGTTTCGTCCGGTGACTCATAACCATACCAGTTGGACAACCAACGTGCATTTTCCATTGTGTTACCGTCCCAATCTTTCCACAAGGTTATTGCAGTGAATTTCTTTCCATCTGGTGTTGTAGGATATTTATCCTGCATGCTTTTTAATGTAGTCAAAAGACCATCCATATTATCTATTTTTGGACTTCCCACTCCTGTATAAAGATTCCATGGTAATATTGGGCTTGAGTATGGAATCGATTGTGAATAGCTTGTAGGTGACGTATCTGACATATTTGTAGGCAGTCCATAAACAAGACCATCAGGGTTTACCTTTTTATCAAAATTAGCATTAAAATATTTAAATTGTTCATTATATTTCTTCAAATTTGGATAATTATCAATCATTTTGGATATATCCAATACCAAACCTGACGCTATACAATCTTTTAATTGACTATTGTCAATAACCACTAGATCTCCCAGATTACCTGATGCTGCTCTTGTTTTGTATAAACTATCACCTGAAACCTGAGGAGAAAGAATATTCAATGTTAGATTGAATTTTTTCTTAACAATATCTCCAAACCATCCTGCTTGCTCACCCTGAAAATTTGCTGCCTTTGATAACACTTCAATTTTCAACGGCTCTTTGACAGCAGTGGAAGCTGCATTGTCTTTTTTTGTATCTTTGCCTCCGCACCCTGTTAACATTGACGCTACCAAGCACAAACTGGTAGCTAGTACAACTGATTTTTTTAGTACTCTTCGTATTTTCATTTGAAATCCCCCTTAAATTTATTTATATAAAAATGATTGTTATCCTTTAACAGCACCAATCATAATACCGTCTACAAAAAACCTTTGAAAGAAAGGATATATTAGCATTATCGGAGCAACTACAACAATAGTTACTGTCATTCTTATGGATGTAGGTGTTTGCATTTTTGTAATAGTTTGCAATGCTGTTGATCCGCTATTTTGTAAATTTATCATAGAGGATAGTGAACTTGCCTGATTGACATACTGAAACAAGATAAATTGCAAACTATATAGTTTGCTATCAGTAACCAATAGCAATGTGTCCTGAAACGAATTCCATTGGGACACTGCGGCAAATATGGCTACAGTAGCTAATATTGGTTTAATAATAGGCAACAGTACCTTTATAAAGAATGTAATAATTCCCGCACCATCAATTTCTGCAGCTTCTTGCAATTCCCTTGGTACTGATTCTATGAAGGTCTTAACTAGAATAATGAAAAATGGTGAGACAACTGTCGGCAAAATATAAGCCAGAAAGTTATTAGTCAAATTCATATTTCTCATTGTAAGATACCAAGGAATAATACCAGCACTGAAATACATTGTAATAATAGTATACCTGTACCAGAACTTTCTTAACCACATATCTTGTTGGGCAAACATAAAACCTAAAAAGGCAGATGCTCCAACAGTTAGAAATGTTCCAATCACTGTTCTCCCAATTGAAATCTTAGCTGCATCCCAAAGACCTGGTATTTTAACTACATCCAAATAATTTTGGAAATGTATCCCTTTAGGCATAAATATAATATCTCCATGAGCACTTAAATCATTAGCACTTATTGTATTTATTAAGATATAGTAAAATGGATATATACAAATCAAAGTAAATACTCCAAATATAATATAATTCAGAACACTAATCAGTTTATCATTAATATCACTCTTCATCTTCTTTTTTTTCTTAGAACTTACAACATGCATACTCATACAATACTCTCTCCTCTAACTAATTTTGATAAACCATTGACACTGAAAAGAAGTATAATGCTTACTAAACTTTTTAGCATACTTATGGCAGTTGCAATAGAATAACTACCTCCTCCCATGGCTAGGTTGTATCCATACAAATCAAGAACCTGTATCGTATTTTTATTAAACGCATTTTGAAAAACGAAATACTGCTCCATTCCATTATTTAAGAAACTAGCTATACCAAGCATTAGCAAAACAAAATACGTAGGAAGCAGACTTGGTATAGTAATATGGCGAATAACCTGCATTCTTGTTGCTCCATCGACTTGAGCGGCTTCATATAACGATCCATCAATACCAGTTATTGCTGCTATGTACATTATTGCAGCCCAGCCTAATGATTTCCACGTTAGCCATAACCACATTGACAAATATACGTGATGTGAGGATTGAAGAAACATAATCGGTGAAGAGCTAAGTCCTAGTTGTTGAAGTAAGCTGTTGAACATTCCTTGACTGGAGAACAGACCATATGCTAAGGAATATACCAATACCCAACTAACGAAGTTTGGAAGAGTTGTAACTGTCTGAACAAACTTCCTATACCTAATACTTTTAATTTCATTTAAAAATATTGCAAATATCATAGGGAGCCATGAAAATAGTATAGACAGCCCGCTCATTGCGAAAGTGTTCTTTAAAACTTGTAATATTTGATTAATCTTTGTTTGGTTTTCAAACATAGAATGGAACCACATTAAGCCAACAAACTGAGATTTTGCAAGTGGTATTGGTGGCGTATAATCATAGAAGGCATAAATCCACCCATATAGAGGATAATAAGCAAAAACTCCCAATAATACCATGAACGGCAGTATATACAAAAATTTCTTTACGGATCCTAATTTCCTTTTTTTTACAAATAACTCCATAATATCACCCTCACTTTTTAAATTATTAGTTTACTTTCCAAGTACTACTCCCTTATAAAACCTTTCTCGTTAGTACTATCTTCAATCATCTATATCGTTTACAAATGATTTTAAAAAAATATAGAAATTTATAACTAAACTAAATTTCTTTTTTTGTAAAACATTTTAATAAGTTGCTCCAAAACCTCCTAATGTCTTATTAAATTTGATCATTGCACACTTGCTTATTTCTAAAACACCTTATGTACTTATTATAATGAATGTAAGAATATAAATAAATTGTTAATTTCTAAGATTAGATTGTCCATTTTAAAGATTCATATCGTTTACATCAATCGCTAGCTGATAGAAATCTAAAATTAATCCTTTCCAAATACAATAGGTTGATATATTTTATTTTAATTATTCCAACGTAAAGGAAGCAAGACTCGCTTGACTTCTACCCACATACCAAAAGTAAAAAGCATGTACGCCATCTGGTATTAATATATCTAATGAGTATTCCTTCCATTCGTTAGTTGCAATATATCCACTTTCTCTATCTCCATCTTTTCCATCTTGAGTAATCTTGGGGAAACGGCAATCCATCCAGTCTCCAGGTCCTGCTGTCATTGAAGAGACCTGCTTGCAAAACAAATTACATGCAAGATATGCTGGTACTCACCTTTGCCTATTAATGGTCCCCCATTTGGTCCACAAGATGTCATTTCAACTTGCTCAATGGTGCCATCTTCAAGTATCTCAATAGACTCTATGCATCCTTGTCTACTAAAATTAGTTTC